>Ga0308309_10000051_pt1 | contig 112869 bp, 117 predicted proteins | sample HubBroMetageWFT5_FD_192491 | JGI IMG/M metagenome (GOLD analysis project Ga0308309, IMG submission 192491) | Warmed and freeze-thawed soil microbial communities from the Hubbard Brook experimental Forest, New Hampshire - Hubbard Brook CCASE Soil... | ecosystem: Environmental > Terrestrial >...
GGACGGCGCGCTCAGCACCGTGCTCTCGCGACTCCGGCACGTCATCGGTGCCGAGCACCTGCATGGCCGTGGCGAGGTGCGGCTGATCCTTCCCAGCGACGCCTGGATCGATTTCGAGGCTGCAGACGAGGCGATTCATCGCGCTGAGTCGGCGATCGCACAGCGCCAGTGGACGCGGGCGTGGGGCCCGTCGCTGGTGGCGCTGTTCGTCGCGCGTCGCGGCTTGCTGCGCGGCGAGGACCTGCCGTGGATGCAACCGCACAGGCGCCGGCTCGATGAGATTCATTGCTCGGCGCTGGAGTGCTACACGGCCTCGGCGCTCGGAATCGCCGGCGGCGAACTTCACGTCGGGGAGCGGACCGCACGGGAGCTCATCCAGCTTGCGCCATATCGCGAGTCAGGCTACCGCCTGCTCATGGAAATCCACGCCGTCCGAGGCAACATCGCCGAAGCGCTGCGTGTGTACGAGGAGCTGCGCACCCTGCTCCGCGAGGAGCTCGGTGCGACACCCAGTCCGCCAGTGCAATCCCTCCACATGCAACTGCTCAAACAGGCCGGTACAACCTGAATGCACGACCCACGGCCGCACCAAGGCGCGGGTACGGGCGAGCGCGGGCGGTCCCCTGCCGCACCGACGCTCGGTACTGACGCCGTACGCTTCGGGCGACGTGCCGAGTCCCATCGCCGAGACCCTGGCAATCGTGCTCCTCGTCGCGACCTTGGGATGCGCGATCGTGCGTCCGCGCGGATTGCCGGAGGCGGTTGTTGCCGTTCCCTCAGCGGGTCTGCTCCTGGTGCTCGGTGTCCTGCCGCTTGGTCAAGCCGGTACCGAAGCCGCGGGGCTCGGGCCGACCGTCGGCTTCCTTGCCGCCGTGCTCGCACTCGCCAATCTCTGTGACCGCTACGGCCTGTTTGAGGCTGCAGGCTCATGGATGGCCGCCGGCTCACGCGGCAGACCGGTGTCCCTGCTCGCATTGGTTTTCGCCGCGGCGAGCGTCGTCACGGCGGTGCTCAGCCTTGACGCGACGGTCGTTCTGCTCACCCCGGTCGTGTTTGCGACCGTGGCGCGGCTCCGCCTCAGGGCAAAGCCGCACGTGTACGCGTGCACGCATCTCGCGAACACCGCATCGCTCTTGCTGCCGGTCTCGAACCTCACCAACCTGCTCGCATTCGGGGCGAGCGGTCTCTCGTTCGCTCGATTCGGCGCAACCATGGCCCTTCCGTGGCTGGTCGGCATCAGCGTCGAGTGGTTGGTGTTACGCCGTTTCTTTGCAGGCGACCTGGTAGGCCGTGGCACAACTCGCGAGATCAGGCCGCTTCCGGTTCCGGCCTTTGCCGCAACGGTCGTCGGGTTCACGCTCGTGGGTTTTTTCGTCACTTCGGCCTTCAATGTCAGCCCCGCATTTGCGGCGCTCGCCGGCGCACTCGTCCTTGCCGTACCGGCAGTGGCGAGCCGGAAGACCAGCGCCAAGGACGTTGCGCTCTCGATCGACCTCCCATTTCTCGCGTTCGTGCTGGCACTCGGACTGATCGTGAAGGCAATCTCGCTGCATGGCCTCGGCTCGCTCGTGGCCCACATCGTTCCGGGCGGGACCGGGCTCGGCTCGCTGCTGCTCATCGCGCTCGTTGCAGCGGTGCTCGCGAACGTGATCAACAACCTGCCGGCAGCGCTGTTGCTCCTCCCCGCAGTGTCAGGGTACGGCGCTGGGCCTGTGCTCGCCGTGCTCATCGGCGTCAACACCGGACCCAACCTCACCTATGTGGGATCGCTGGCCACCTTGCTCTGGCGGCGAGTCCTGATCCGCCGCGGCGAGGAGCTACCGATCTCCGAATTCCTCCGCCTCGGTGCCCTCACCGTGCCGCCAGTGCTCGTGGCCGCGACGGTCGCGCTTTGGGTTTCGCTGCGAGTAGTGGGTTAATGTCGCCCATGAACATCGTCATCTGGGTCGTCGAGGGAACCTGGGAAGGCTGCGTCGACGCCGCGCTCGAGCGCCTTCCCGCAGAGTCGCATTTCACGCTCCTGCACGTGACTCCTTCGGACGTCACGGAGGCGGCCGATGCGGCGACGGCGGGCCTCTTTGGGCGTGGCTTCCCCGGACGGAAACCTAGCCAACGCTACGACGATATCGCCGACGACGAAGCATCAGAGTTGCTCGCGGCGGCCGCGGAACGGGTCGGGCATCCCGACGTGGAGTTGATCAGTCGACATGGGCGCACGGAACGTGAGGTCGTGCGCGCCGTTGCCGAAGATGTCGATGTTCTCGTGGTTGCGCGCGACGGCGATCACTCGCGGCTTGGACCGAAGAGCCTCGGTCACGCCACCCGATTCGTCGTCGACCACGCCCCCTGCGCCGTGCTCCTGGTCTGGCCGGACGAGACCCCGGGCATCGAGTCCCTACCTCCTCCCAAGCACGGTCACCCCCCCGGGCACGGATCACCGAAGCTCGGTCACCACTCGAAACACGATCCGCCACCGCACGACCGATGACCTTGACGAGGCGCCCCCACAACTGGGCGCGGGCGCTCGAATGATCTACGGCTGCAAGCCCGCGACCGAGCGGACCCAGGTCTGGGCACCGATCTGCATCGCGTCCCACGGGCTGCCGAGGGGCGGTGTGTACGACAGGTCGAGGTCGCTGAGCGACTCGACCGACATGTCGTTGTAGATCGCGGCTGCGGCGATGTCGATGCGCTTCGCCACCTCGGCGTGCTGGTGACCGAAGAGCTGCACGCCAAGGAGCCTGCCAGTCCGCCGGTCGCCGGTCCAGCGCATGGCGATCCGATGCGCGCCGGGGTAGTACGCCTTGTGGTCGTCGGCCTCTGACGCGATGGTCACGGGGTCGAAGCCGGCGCTCATGGCTTCGTGATCGCGAAGTCCGGTCCGCGCAGCGGCCATGTCGAAGATCTTCACGACCTGGGTTCCGAGGCTGCCGGCGAACTCTCGCTTGCCACCGACTGCGTTCTCGCCTGCGACGCGACCTTGCTTGTGGGCGGTTGTGCCCAGCGGCACGTACGTTGCTCCGAGCAAGCGATGGTGAGTCACGACGCAGTCACCCGCGGCGAACACATCCGGCAGGTTGGTGCGCATCGTCCGGTCGACTGCGATCGCCCCGCGGACACCCAGCGCGGCGCCCGCATGTTCGGCCAGTGCAACGTCAGGTCGGACCCCCGCAAACACCAGGACAATGTCGGCGTCCCGCTCCATGGCCATGCCATCGCGCGACATGCCCTCGACGCGCAATCGCGGCCCGTGCTCCGTGCGCGTGATGCGGCGCACGACCGTGTCCGTCACGACATCGACCCCATGCGCGCGGAGCTCCGCCGCCACGTCCGCTCCGAGCTCGGGGTCGACCGTCGGCAGCACCTGTGGGAGCTGCTCGACCTGGGTCACGCGGAGGCCCCGAACGGTCAGTGCGTCAGCCATCTCGAGGCCGAGGTAGCCGGCGCCGATGATTACGGCATTGCGGGGCGCGACAGCGGTCAGGGTGCTCATGACCCCGAAGGTGTCACCCATCGAATGGACGACGTGAACGCCGTCATCGGGGCCGAGGCGATCGAGCCCCTCGATCGGCGGCCGGACCGGCAGGGCTCCAGTGCCGATCACAAGTGCGTCGTACTCGACCACGCTCGACGTTCCAGCGGCGTCTCGCACGTGCACCTCGTGGGCGCCAGGATCGATGCGCTCGGCCGTCGTCCCCAGACGGAGGCTCATGCCCGTGGCCTCCAGATCCGCGATGGTGCGGTGAGCCAGGCTCCGCCAATCGGGCACCTCGCCCGACACGTGGTACGGAATACCGCAAATCGAAAAGTTCGGGTAGTCGTCGGCGACGATGACCGTTACATCGGCATCTTCGGCAAGCTCGCGGGCGCGAAGCGCTGCGCTGATGCCCGCATCGCTGCCGCCGATGGCGACTAGATGCATCGCGAGTCAGACGCTGATTGTGTGAGTGGCGTCGTCATTCCCTTCGGCAATGGTCGCTGATGGCGCACAACAGACACCGGTTGGCTCAGCGGATGCCGTGGTTGCACAACAGCCTCCGGTGCTCGTCGCTTCGCTCGCTGGAGCATCAGCGAGCACTGTATACACCTCCCACCGGGTATCTGCTCCGGTCACCCAGACCTTGTCCTGGAGCGCATGACAGCACGTCACGCCGTCCTCGACCTCGGTCTGAAGCCCTTCCGCAGCGAGGCGCCGTGTTGCTGTCACAACCTCATCGGCGGTGCCCACCTCTACGCCGAGATGATTCAAGGTGCCGGCCTCCGCCGGGTTCTCGAAGAGCACCAGCTTCAGGGGTGGGTCCGCCACCGCGAAGTTGGCGTACCCGGGGCGCCGCTTTGCCGGGTCGGTCCCAAAGAGCTTCGAGTAGAAACCGACAGCCTCATCCAGATCGCTCACGTTCAGCGCGAGCTGCACACGACCCATATCAGCAGCCGCAACTGCCGCCACAGGCGCCGCCGCAGTCGCATCTGCAATCACAGTTCATGGTGAAAAGACCTCCTATCGATGACCGTCGATTGAACGGGTCGCATCGTAGCGTGTTCCATCGACGACTGTCAATGGGTAGAATGTGGGGATGGAGATGAGTCCCAACGCCATCGCAACCGACGTCGAGGTTCGGCCGTTTCGCGACGACGACTGGCCCGCGGTGCAAGCGATCTACGCGCAAGGGATCGCCACCGGCAACGCCACGTTCGAGACCGAGGTGCCCGCATTTGCACGCTGGTCGGCGGCGCATCCACCCGAGCACCGATTCGTTGCCGTCCGCGACGGCGAGATTGGCGGCTGGGTCGCCGCCGGCCCTGTCTCCGATCGCTGCGCATATGCGGGCGTGCTCGAGCACAGCGTCTACGTGGACGCCAGGGTTCGCGGCCAGGGGATCGGCCGCCGATTGCTCGAAACCCTGCTTGCGAGTGCCGATGCACACGGCATCTGGACGGTGCAGAGCGGGATCTTCCCCGAGAATGTCGCGAGTCTCGAGCTGCATCGGCGGTGTGGATTTCGCGTGGTCGGAACCCGCGAGCGCATCGGTCAGCTCCACGGTGTGTGGCGAGATGTGCTGCTCATCGAGCGTCGCAAGCCATGAGCGCCGCAACCAAGCCCGCGCCGACACCGCCGCGCGTGAAGGGGTGCTGCCAACCGGTCGCGCCGCCGCTTCCCGATGCTCGAGCCGCCGAGCTCGCCGCGCTCTGCAAGGCCCTCGCCGACCCCACACGGATTCAGATGCTGCACATTCTCGCGGGGGCAAGCGAGCCGGTATGCGTCTGTGACTTTACCGCGGCGTTCGACCTCGGCCAGCCGACCATCAGCCATCACCTGGCCACCCTTCGAGAAGCGGGCATCGTGACCAGTTTCAGACGCGGTATCTGGGCGTTCTATGGCCTCAACCCCTCCATGTCGTCCGCAGCGCGCGCCGCGGTTTCGCTGGTCAGCTAGGGCTCCTGTCGACCGGTGCGCCCACGGTCGGCACGGCGCCAGGCGGTGCAGCGCCGCTTCGCTGGTAGGGTGAGAACGTGCCCTCCGCCCAATCCGACGCGCTCGCCATCGACGGTCTCATCAATCTCCGCGATCTCGGCGGCTTGCCCACCTCGTCGGGTGCGACGACGCTCCGCGGTCGCCTGTTGCGCAGTGAATCGCCGCACACGCTGAGCGACGCGGGACTGCGGGAGCTGCTCGCGCTCGGAATCGGCGCCGTCGTCGACCTCCGTACCACATCGGAACGCGAGAAGCGGCCGAGCCCGCTCGCCGATGCCGGTGTGCTGACCTCGCACACCCCGATCTTCACCGACGACGATGACTACCCAGATCACCTCGCCACCGCAGCCGAGGTCTACTGCTGGTGGTTCCGCGAGCGCCGCGACGGCGTCGCAGCCGCGATGACTGCGCTCGCCGACGCCCCATCCGCGCCCGTCCTTGTGCACTGTCACGCCGGCAAGGACCGCACCGGCGTCGTCGTCGCACTCGTGCTGCGACTCGCCGGGGTCAGTATCGACCTGATCGCCGACGACTATGCGATCAGCGGTGTCCAGCTGGCCGATATGCTCGCTCGTGATCGCGTGACCGCCGTGGAACGCGGGATGGACCCGGTACGCGTCGAGCGGATCTTCACCGTGCGTCGTGAGGCGATGGTGCAGACCATGGAGTGCGTCGATGCGGAGCACGGCGGCGCCGTGTCCCTCCTCCGCGGGATCGGCCTCGACGGCGCACGCGTGAACCGCCTCACGAATCTCCTGCTCAGCCCCACGTGGCCGTAGCGCGACAGTACGATTCGCGCACGGTGAGTCCAGGGATTGCTCGATGAGATACATGCTGCTGTTCGCCGGAGATCAGGCGGCGTTCAATGCCATGTCGCCCGCTGATGCACAGGACATGTACGCGAAGATCGGTGACTGGTGGGCGCGCCATTCCTCGACCGGCACGCTCGTGAGTGGCGAGCAACTCGAGCCGCCCAGCACTGCCAAGACGGTGCGCCACGAGGGAGCCGATCGCCTCATCATCGACGGTCCCTTCATGGAGACCAAGGAGCACATCGGCGGGTTCGCCATCGTCGAGGTCCCGTCGATCGAGGAGGCGCTGGAGCTTGCGCGAACCTGGCCCGCTGGCGGCGCGGTTGAAGTCCGCAAGCTGATCGAGGCGCACTAACCCAGCCGCACGACGGCACCTTCGGTCAGGGGGATGCGTTCGCGAGGAAGCCGGGGCAGGTGCGTCCCACGAAGGCGGGCAACTGCCAGAAGTTGCCCAGATCGATGACGGCATGATTTCCGCTTGTCACGGTGATCACCGTCCCCTCGAGGCTGTCAGCGGTGCATCCCTCAGCCCAGACCGTGTAGCCCCCTGGTTGCAGAACCATGCTCACCGCCAGGGGTCCGCCCGACCAATCCCGGTGAGCGGCGACGCTGCCGTCGCTGTCGTTGGTCACGAAGAGACGACAGCCCTCGACATCCGGCGGACACCCAGGGACCGTGACCGCAACGCCCGTGAAACCGGGGGAGCCGGTTCGTGGCCACAACGTGACGAGCGCGATGACAGCGACGCCGAGCAGAAGACCGGCGGTGATCACGGCGTTGCGATGAGTGGGGTTCCTCCCGGATCCGATGCCAGTCGCCTTCACCCCGCAATCATGGCCCCGGTAACGCACCCACGGAGCCCTATGCCCGACCTGCCATTGCGCCGTCCGTTGCCAAACGGAAACGAAACGCCGATGAGGCTTTCTGGCCCATGAAGGCGGGGATACGTTTCGCGCAACATGGACGCGACGAGCTACCACGCCGGCTCGCGCAACGATTTCGACCGCCTCTATCGTGACAGCTACGAGCGGGTCCTCCGGACCCTGATCGGCATCCTCCGGGATCGGACCGCCGCCGAGGAGTGTGTCCAGGAGGCGTTTGTTCGTGCCTACAAAGCGTGGCCGCGCTGGCAGCCCGATGCCCCCGCGGAGGCATGGTTGCTTCGGATCGCCATCAATACGGCGAGGTCGTACCGCCGCCGCGAAGGCCTTCGGTCCCTGGGCGAGACCGTGCGGCGGCTTGGTCACCCGACCGAAGGCCAGTTGGACGATCCGACGTACTCCTCAGAGCTGCTCGAGGCTGTGCGTCGACTCCCAACGGCTCAGGCGGCAGTGATCGTCCTTCGCTACGTCCATGGGTATACGAGCCGGGAGATCGCGGCGTCGTTGGGGGTCGCGGAGAGCACGATCGCGTCGCGTTTGGCGACCGCCAAGGCCCGGCTGCGTGACGACCTGGAAAGGTTGAGTGGAGGAATCTTGGAGCCGAGTCGTTAATTCGGGCGGCTCAGACGTTCTACAGGTGTGAACGTCGACGACGACTTCGACAGCTGGCTCCACCGTGAACTCACGTTCGACCTGAGTCGGGCCATCGGCGCAGCGACTCCGCCACCTGGTGCGCGCTACGATTCCCGGCTGCGTCAGAGGCGACGCCGTATTCGGATTGCCGGCTTGGTGATGGTGCCTTTGGCGCTGAGCCTGAGAACCGGTGCAGCGCTCGCCGCCGCGCTGCTCGCGGCCGGAGGAGGCGCGGCGATCGTCGTTACCTCGAGCGCAACCGGGTCGCACAGCGGTCCCCAGACCAGCCAGCTCAGCGCGACCTCCCAGTCGTCGTCTTCATCCAACCATGGAGCCGCCGTGACGAGCGCAGTCGCATCCTGCAAAGCCGCGCTCCCAAGTCCCAAGGCAGGCACGGGCAGCCGTGGTATCGGCCAGTGCGTCTCCGCTGTTGCGAATGGCGGGCAAGGCAGCAGCAGCCATCCCACGCACCCACCCCACCCCACGCATCCGCCCCACCCGACGCATCCGCCCGACCCATCGCACCCACCCCATCCGACCCCATCCCCGCACTCGTAAAGGTCGATCGTGCCAGACATCCCGCAGGTAGATTTCGCACGCGTTCACACGCCAACACGCCCGCCGTGGCGTCGAAGCGCGCGACCAAGCACCCCCTTCCGGCGACGTGGCTCGGCATCGGAGCGCGGCGTTTCGATGGTGGAGTTCACGCTGGTCGCACCCATGGGCTTCCTGCTGCTCCTGGGCATCATCGTCAGCGGCATCGTCGTGACCAATTTCGTCCAGCTCACCAATGCTGCGCGCGACGGCGCCCGGATCGCGGCCATATGCGGAAGCGGTGTCAATTTGACGCCCGCCACACCAATGCCCGACGGGTCGGTGGACGCACTCGGCAACCCGATACCGTGCTCCGACACGGCGGTCGTGAACTACATCGCCAACCACCTTGTGGCGGTGCCGCTGTCGACCAGGCCCCAGATCTTCGTGTGCTCGGCGCAGCAGGCGGCCAACGGCACATGCAGCGTTCTCGGCACGCAGAGTCTCGCCGATTGTCAGCCGGGGCGCATCGTCGAAGTTGACATGACCTATGACCAGCCCTTGTACCTGCCGTTGGTGAGCAACGTGTTCGAGAACAACCCCAACGGCACTCGAACGCTCACGGCATCGGCACAGGCGACCTGCGAGCAGTGATGTTCCAGCATTCGCGTGCCCGCACATCGCAACACCGGCGCGTGTCCAGTAAAGGACAGGCCTTGGTGGAGATGGCTTTGCTCGCACCGGTCCTCGTGCTCCTCTTGCTCGGCGGAGCCCAGGTCGGCGAGATCTCCTACAGCCAGATATCGCTCGATTCCGCCGCGCGGGAAGGAGCACGAGCCGGCGTCGCAGTCCCGAACGTCGCACTGGGCTGGGATACGCTGGGAACGGTTCCGTCAAGTTACCAATGCACTTCTGCCGATTTCGACGACGTCACGGGGAATCCGATCTGCATCGCCGTGGTCGACGCGAGCGGCTTCCTCGACCCGACGAAGTTCACGACGACCCCCTGCGCTTCGGGGTCGGGGTGCATCACCATCACGGTGAAGGGGCCGAACAATCTCACCGCGTACGAGGCGCACCGACCGACGGCGCGGTTGATGTCCAACTCACCGTGCAACAACGGCCAGTACGCCACGGTCAACGGCACCGTCACCGGGATCCCGTCGGGATCGACGGCAACCATCACCGACACATCGGGCGATAGCCAGTCCGGAGTCACCGGCGCATTCACGCTCTGTGCCACCGCCAACAACTCGACGCCGACCCAGACCATCACCGCACAGGTGGGGCCCGTGTCGTGCGGCGGGTGGAGCGGTTCGGTTGGGCCGATCAACGTCTCCAAAGGGCAGACCATCACCCTGAACACGAACCTGGTTGTCAACGCTGAACCGGCCTGCCCGACGCCGACGCCGACGCCGAACCCGACCCCAACGCCTTTGCCCACGCCGACGCCGACTCCGGGGCCGACGCCGACGCCGACTGCCGGTCCGGGGGTCGCCTGTAAAAGCCAACTGGTCCCCGACAGCGACTACATCACCGTGACGGTGACCTACCCGGTGGCGATATTCGTCCCACTGCTCGGCAACTTTTTCCAGACGCAGCCGGGCGTGCGTCAGATCAGCACCTCGGTGACGTATGCCATCGAGCCGTGCACCATGCAATGACTCAAGGGCTTAAGCGATGAGAACAACATATCGAAGCCGCGCGCGGCGCCGCGGCGAGCGGGGTCAAATGGTCCCGCTGGTGGCGATTTTCGCGCTGCTGATCATGGGGACAATGGCGCTCGCAGTCGATCTCAGCGTCACCACCGCGTTCAAGCGCAACCTCCAGAACGTCACCGACGCCGCGGCGCTCGCGGCTGCAAAGCACTTGCCGGCGTCGCCGGCGCTGGCCGATGAAAAGGCCGCCACGCAGGCGGCGCTGCAGGTGGTGCACAACTCCTTTCAGTGGCCATCTGGTGGTGGCAATTGGTGGACGCCCTTGCTCAGCAGCGGCTGTCCCAGTGGCGGCGCTCAGTGCAGCGTCACGGTCTGCGTCGGCATGACCATCGGCACACCGTGTACCGCGAACGTTGCACAAGGAAGTGCGGGGCCATTCGTGCTCACCGTCAACTCGCCGCCACTCACCGCGAAGGTCGCGAGCTACAACGGTGATCCTCACCGCGTTGAAGTCCTTATGTACCAGAAGTCCGGCGCCTTCTTTGCCGGCTTCATGGGGCAGTCGCAGAACACGGATGGCGCCCAATCGATCGCGTTCCACTTCGCACCTGGACAGCCGTTTCCGTTTGCGCTCTACTCCCGGACCATCATCCAGTCGGGTAACGACGGCGAAACCATCAGCGGCAACATCTATGCCGACCGCTTCCTGCAACCGCAGGACCACGGGCACGCCGGCATCTGCGCCGGCCCTGACAGCAACGGCAATCCGGGGTACATCTTCCTCGGCTTTCCGCAACAGGATGACGGGTCGCCGCCCTATCAGAATGATGGGCAGTCGTCCACGAAACCACTCGCGGATCCAATCGTGGATGGGATCAGCTGTCCCGCGTCGGGCAATACCGTGGGGATGACCGCGACACCCGCCTCCACAGGCTGTGCTTCGGGGTATCCGGGTAACCAGAGCGGTGCTGCATTGTCCTTCGACTCGCTGGATGGGGCATGCGAGTCGAACCCGCCGATCCAACCGCCGAAGGTCGCCCCGCCGCCCGGCCTGATCTCCTACCCGTCGACTGTGTGTCGAACGCAAGGCGTCAGTGGCGGTCTCTACCAGCCTGGTGAATACGCGTGCAACAACGGGGCGGCCCTCGCCATCGACACGGCGCACGCCTCGGGCCTCGCCCCAGGAATCTACGAGATCGACCCCGGCGCCCGCAGCGGTGGGTGCGATGTGACCATGGATGGAAGCATCACCTCGTTGCCGGACGTGACCTTCTACCTCAAGGGCGGCGCCGGCATCTGCATCACGGTGGCATCAGGCGTGTCCATCAGCGAAACGCCATTCAACGACCCGCTCTATCCAGGTGACCCCGGGACCGGACGCTACGACGTCGTCTCGGACAACGTCGCCAACCCGAGCATCACCCTCACCTCGGGCGGCGGGGGCTCGACGTCGGGCTTCTGGAGCCTCTCTGGAGTGATCTGGCTCCCGACGGGGTCGGCAACGATCAATAACAAGACCGCCATCGAGGACTCTGGCCAGATCATCGTCAACTCATGGAGCGACCAAAGCGGATATCACCAGAACCCGGCAGTCTCCTTCAACAGTACGTTCGCCCCGCAGCAGGCAGAGACACTGAAACTCACCGAGTAGGCAACGCGCCGAGTCGTTAATTCGGACTGCCCAGGCGTTCTCTACGCATGAACATCTTTTCGCGACGCGAGGTGTGCACCATGGTGACGCCATCCACGATCGACTCGAGGGCTCGCCGGGCAGCCTGCTGGCTGCGCTCCGCGTGTGGCCGTGACGATGACGAACGCGGTCAGGGCATGGTCGAGTACGCGCTCATCATCGTCCTCATCGCCATCGTCGTGATCGTCCTCCTCCAGGTGGTCGGTCAGCAGGTCAACAACGTCTTCTCGAACGTGAGCAACGGACTGTCCGCATAGTTCTCGGGGCGTTCGGCTCCTCCCGACGGTTGGCGCCGTCGCACATTGCGAAGGACGCGATGTGCTGCTTGGCACAGCACAAGTTCTTAACGGGGAGTGGCGTATTCTGAAGGCGCTTTGGGACGTTGCATCCAGCGCGGACCGCGCGCCCTTCCGCGAGCCAAGGCGGAGGTTGTCCCATGGCCGATGTTGGACGAGTGAGAACCTTTGCGACGCTCACAGCTGTCCTCATCGCAGCCAGCGCGTCAACCACCGCGTACCCGAGCCCTGCGTCGATCACGTCGCAGACGCTCACAGTATCCGCTCACGCTCGCGCGACGCGAGCATCGGTCGCGTCCAGAGCATCGGACAGGACGATCTATCTGACCTTCGACGGACTGAGTCCCAGCCGAACACCGGCAATCCCCACGCTGCCGGTCGCCGCCGCGCTTGCTCGAGCCACCTCCAAAACGTCGACCAAAACCATCTATCTCACCTTCGACGATGGTCCCAATCCGACGTGGACTCCGGAAATTCTCTCGCTCCTCGAGGCGTACGGTGCGCATGCGAGTTTCTTCGTCGTCGGCGAGAACGCCAAGAAGTGGCCCGGGTTGGTGGAACAGGAAGCTCGGGACGGCGATACCGTCGGCGACCACACCTGGTCACACGCGTCTCTTACTAACGTTTCAGCAAGTGCCGCCTACGTCGAGCTCGGCCGGGACCGGAACCTCGTCACAACCCTGACCGGACAGACGCCCACCTTGTGGCGGCCTCCCTACGAAGCGTTCAACTCATCGGTGGTCGGGATTGCATCCGGGTTGGGGATGAAGATGCAGTTGTGGACCGTTGACACGGGGGATTGGCAGCTTCCCGGGACCGAGGTCATTGTGTTGCGCGTCATGGCCGCACTCCACAACGGGATGGTCGTGCTGCTGCACGACGGGGGTGGCTACACGAGGAGTGAAACCGTGGCTGCGGTGGCGATTTTGATACCCGAGCTGGAGGCGGCAGGATACCGGCTCGCAGCGTTGCCGCCTGATGGGATTGGCCGGTAGGGCGACGTGAGTTGCGCGTCAGTCTGCCGGTGGGTCCTCGCCGACAAGTCCATCCACCGACTCCCGTATGAGGTCGGCGTGCCCGTTGTGCCGCCCGTACTCCTCAATGATGTCGATGAGGATGCGTCGTAGGTTCGGCGACTCGCCCGTCGAGGTGGTGTGCTTGGCGAGCTGTCCCAAGCCGTCCACGCCAAGCGCTTCCGTGACCGCGGAACGAGAACGCGCCACGGCGTCCTGCCAGAGCGCCATGAGTTGATCCGGGGTATCACTGGCGGCTGAATGCCACTCCCAGTTCGGGTCTGCCTCCCAGTCCACCATGCTCCACGGGGTCCCGAGCGGTCGCCCGTGCAGCCGATGCGAGAAATACTCGTCTTCGACCAGCGCCAGATGCTTGAGCAGCCCGCCCAAGGTGATCGTCGACGGTCCCAGCGTCGACCGCAGACCGGCCGCGTCCACCGCCCCGCACTTCCACGCAAAGATGGCACGCTCACGCTCGAGTGCACCCAACAGGGTGGCAGTCTCGTCGCCCGCGACTGGGACGATCGGTTCAATCCCCCTGTTTTGATCTGCCATGGCCGACGAGGCTAGCAGAGCTTCACGCGGCGCGCCAGACGTGACCATCCCACTGCCACCGCTCGTTTGGATAATCGGGCTCCGTCTGGTACCAGACACGGGTGCCGTCGCTATACAGGAAACCGTTGGACGAGGGCGACGGCCCTTGCGTCGCGGCCTCGTGCCACCGACCCTTCGCCCAGACCCACGTATGGCTCAACTCGTTCAGCATGAGCACGCCGCCGTCGGTCGGATCGGTGACAACGTTTCCCGCGGCCGGTTCAGGGGCGCGGCCACTGACCGGTATCCAACTATCACCAACCGAGATCTCGGTCAGGCTCACGTCAGTCCAGCACGGGTCGGGTGCGCATCCATGCCGGCGTCCGTTGTACGAGAGGAGTGCCCCGCTGCCGGCATCGACCGCCACCGTGCCCTCCGGGAATGTTCCACCCGAGATTCGGGTCCACGCTGTCTCGTCCCACCGGTAGGTGCCGCTGTCGGTAAGGGGGTTGCCCTCGAAGCTCATCAGCAGTTCGTGGTTCGACAGTAGGTACGTGTACGCACTTGCAGCTCCATGCGGCGGCGTAGCGAGCATGACCTGGTGCCAGTCGTCTCCGTTCCATGACCACATGTCCGAGTACTGTTGTGTGGGGTAGGCGACGCCGCTCGTTTCACAGGGTCCGCCGCCGATGCACGGGGCCCCGAACGATGGTGGGTGGGTGTAGGAGCCTCCGTACAACAGGACGGCGTGATCGGCAGGATCCTCCATGAGGAGAGCGCTACGCGGCGGCTCGGGCGAGTGGAGCGGATGCAGCTGAGACCACCTTCCGTTCCATACCCACGTCTCGTCGACCGGCCCGTGGGGAGTCTCGACAAGACCCAACAGAACAAGTTCACCCCGATCGACATCGAACACGGCCGACGCGGACACAAAATGAGATGCGAGCGCAGTCTGGGTATTCGACGGAACCACGCCGGGGCCGCAAGCTGCCAACAGAAGACCGGCGGCAGGCAGTAGACAACGCCACATCGCTGGCCGAACGTAGTGTCGAGCACTTGTCGGCAACGAGATCATCGTTGTTCCTACGCGTTTTTGGCTCGTTCGGTTCCGATCTTCGCCGATCGGAAAATGTAGAGACTTAGCCTCAACTAGTAGCATCGAGATCAATCGGAGGTGCCGGGCGTGCGCAAGATCGTCGTGTACGAGTTGTTGTCCCTCGACGGGGTTGCCGAGGACCCAGATGCTTTCTTCGCCGACTGGGACGAAGCGATGGACGCCAATCTTGCCGCTGTGATCGCGACACAGGACGCGGTCATTCTCGGCCGCCATAGTTACACCGAGTGGGCGCAGTTCTGGCCGAGCAGCCAGATCCAGCCATTCGCGACATTCATCAACGCCGTCACGAAGTATGTCGCGACATCCACGCCCCTCGACAGAGATTGGGCCAACGCGACGGTGCTCGACGGCGGGCTGATCGAGTTCGTTCGGGATCTCAAGCAGCAGCGCGGAGGCGATATCGGTGTCCACGCAAGCATCTCGGTCGCGCAGGCGCTGCTCGCCGCCGACATTGTCGACGAACTCCGGCTCGTGATAGCGCCGAGGATCGCCGGCCGCGGACGACGACTCCTCGACGGCTTGCCATCGATTCAGCTCGCACCGATCCGAAGCGAGCTCTCACCGACGGGCTCTCTGCTCGTCGACTATCGCGTTATTCGTTAGGTGCTACCGGGAGAGCGCCGGGCACGGCGGAACGAGGCTGCCGCTTGAGCAGCGGTGGGCTCGTCCCCCAGGGGCATGACATGAAGCGCGTCCACCACCGGAAGATCGGCTAGGTGCTGTGCCATCTCAAGGGCCAACTCGCGTCCTCCCCCGGCGCACACCTGGGCATAGGCCGAGTCAGGCAGGTCGCAGCCAGGCAGGGAGCGGGCACGATCGGCCATGGCGCGACTCCGCAGGACCCCTACGGTCACGTAAACGCGCAGTCGCTTCAGCAGCCCCGCCTCGCCAGCGCGATCCAAGAACCCGGTCAAAGCGGGGATGCTGAAACACATCTGGGTATGAGCGAAGGTTGCACCGCACTCGACTTTGCGTCGCAGCAGCCGCAGCTCTCTGTCGGGGTCGGTGGCAAACGGGTTCAAGACGCATCCCCGGACGATCGGCAGCGGGGCCAGCCATTCCCCGGCAGCAGCGAGCAGCTGCGTCCCGGTCATGTCGCCAACCCGGGTAATCCCCGGGACATCGTCGCCGTGGAGGCAGACGATTCCGTCGCAGCCGAGGGCGGCAGCGCCAATCACCTCGCTCTGGAGCGCCAGCCGGTTGCGATCCCGCGCCGAGATATGGACCACGGTCCGGACGCCCTGCTCTCGCGCCAGGGCCACTGCCGCAAGTGGCGACATCCGGGGCTGCCCAGCGTGATTGTCGGTGAGCACGACCAGTTCGACGTCCCGCGCCAGCTGTGCGATCCGCTCTGTGACACGCGCTGTGTCGGGGTGCAGGGGTAAGGAGATCTCGGCTGAGGTCAGCGCCCGGTGTGGCATCGACGGATCTTCGCGCAGGCAGCGGCGGCGGCGTAGTGAGGGTCATTTCGGGGCGACTGGACTCGCCCCCGCCTCTCTGACGTGGCGTGGTTTAGCGCGCTGTCGCGAGTCGTTCAGCCAGCTTTACGGCGCGGAGCCCTACACGCAATTGAAAATACCGGTGATGTGCACCTGCCGAGACCCGGAGGTCGGCCCCGTGCTCGAGTTCATCCTCGACTTGGCGACGACATTGACCGTGCCTGACCGAAGACCAGCGTTGAGCGTCACCGTCGCAGGATCCCTTCCCGCGATGTCGCTCAGCCAGCCGCGACTGTCCGGGTTCCCGCTTCCCGCCAAGATCTGGACATTGATGAGCGTGCCGCTGCCGACATTGTTCGTGTAACTGCCCGCAGTCACGGTTCGCGCGGCAAGGCCGACCATGAGGTTCCAGCGAACGCCCTGGACACTCCCCTCGATGCTGATGCCGAGGCCGTTCCCAAACGGTCCCGGGCCTGAAAACGGAGCGCATGCCGCCGGCGTCCCGCCAATGGCGGGGTCGGGCGTCGCGGCCGTCATCTGGCCGCGGATGTCGCCGGAGAACGCGAGGCTCTCCGGGGTGGAGCTGGTCGGAGCAGCCAGTGTGTTGCAACTCCAGGATCCGCTCATGAGCTCAAGAGGGACGCTCCCGCCGCCGGGTGCCACTCCCTCCATGGACACGTCTACCGTGCCGTGCTCCCCGCCCGCGGCGACCGTGATGGTGCCACTGTCCGCAATAAACCGGCTCCCTTGGGCGGGTGCGGCGGTGGCCGCGGAACCAGGCGGCGCCACGCCGGATGCGAACCCCGCGGTCGTGATCGACGCAGCCACAGTCACGCCGTTGGTGTCGATCGCGGCGACACCGACACCGGCGATGTACCTCGCGTGGAGGACGAGGATGTACATGGTGCCTCCGAGGACCACATCGAAGTGCACCTCGAGGTAGTGGCCCGGGAGCGACTGGGTTCCGCTGCAGACCGCGTCGCTGCTGATGATTCCTCTGCTGACATCGCCGCTCACGGCACCCGAGAAGCCGAGTTGCTCGCTCCACGACACTGCGGGCGAGGCAGACGCAGATCCGACAGGCCCGCTGGTGGCGTGTGATGGCGAATCAGAGTTTGAGCTCGTCGCGGAGCCCGTCCCGCAGCTCGCCAGGCACAGCGCTATTGGTGGAAGCCGCAGCAGTCGTCCTGCGCCCATGGCCGCGCGACTATAGCAGTTGACCTCCGGCATCGAGGACAAACGAGATTGAGGGCTCGTGCAACAATCAGTCACCGTTTCGCGGACCGGAGCGGAGCCGCCGTCCCCTGATTCCGAGTCCCGGGTGCAGCTCCGCTCAACGGCCCTTCGTGCCTCTCTCGACACGCTGAATTAATTTAGGCTCGCCGTCCCTTGGTACGCAAGCGTACCCACCCCTCGGCTTCAACAACACAGTCACCTGAGATCCCTGCCACACTAACAACGCCGGGCCCGCAAGGACACGCTTGTTAGGGCCGAGGACTGGGGGGAGAGGAAGGGGTGAAGTCGTGCCTAAGGCGCTCGCGTCGCGGCCGGCGAATGCCGCCTAGCCGTTTGCTCTCATCGCGGCATTCTTCGACGGCATCCTCATCGTGATGGGAGCACTGGATCGGCACGCACCAGGGCGGGTGGCTCGCCGGATGTGGCCGGACTGGGCCGGCCCGATGAACGGGCTGCGCGCTCGTCTTCTCATCGTGGCGTGCGCGGGGCTGCTTCTCAACTTCTCGGTCACGGCGCTCCGGGCGCTCTCGTACCTCAGCCAGAGTGACTTTGTCCCGTACGATGCCGCCGGGCGGATCATTCGCTCCGGCGGTGCGTGCCTGTATTGCATCGCCACCCAGGAAGCGTCGGTCCACACTGTTGCCGGTACCGCCAATGGCGGTGGGTTGGCGACGATCGGTGGGCTCGTCTTTATCAGCCCGCCCGCGGTGGCCTGGCTGTTCGCGCCGCTCGCCGGTCTCGATCCCCACCTCGGCAGGGTCATCTTCATGATCCTCTCGACAGCCGGGCTGGGCCTTGCCGCGTGGCTGATGGCGACCCGCTGGCTGCCGGGCTTTGGGCAGGCCCAGCGTATCTGCCTCGTGATCGTGTCGATCGCGTCGATGCCTGCGGTGATCGGCGTCGCTGGCCAGATAGATCCGCTGATCTTCACCGCGGTGGTCCTCGGGATCACCCTAGCCCGTCGCGTCCCGCTGCTCGGAGGCGTGCTGATCGGCGCCCTGGTGCTGAAGCCGCAACTATTCGTGCTCGTCCCAGTCGCGCTGATTGTGACCAGGCAGTGGCGGGTGCTCGCCGGCGCGGCCATAAGCACTGCCCTGGTGGCAATCTCGATGTTCGCCCAGGGACTGAGCCACGTGCTCGACTGGCCGCGCTTTGTGGCCGCGTACGGCTCGCTCTCGGACTGGCTGCCGCAATCGCTGCCGGCGCAGCTCGGCCTTATCACCGGCTCTCGGCTTGTCCTCGCCGGCGCGGCGCTGATCTGCTACGCGCTCGGTACCGTGTACCTGTGGCGCTGCCGGCGTCGGCTCGGAAGTGTCCAATCGGCGGTCGGGATCGGCCTGGTGCTCACCATGATCGCGTCGCCGCATCTCTTCGGCGCCGACCTCGTCATGCTCGCCATCCCTCTCGTTAACATGGCGGCGCGGGACTGGAGCCGGGCCATCAGCTTCGCCCTCGCGGTCTCAGTCGCCGGCGTGCTCGACGTCGAGCTTGGCGCGGCGATCGCGGGCCCGCTCGTCCTCATGGCAATCGCCATCGTGACGGTGGCACCGGGGCTGGTCGAGCACAGAATCGGCCGAACTGCAGCTGTAGAAGTGGTTGGCCACGCATATAGCCAACGGATTCAGCGGCCTCCCCTGACCGCGGATACGGCCGGGACTGCCCGGGCGAGTGGACATACCCCAGCAGTCCCCTGATCTGTAAGTTGCACGCCGACTCGTGGTCCGGTTTGCCGCGTACCCCTCGCGCGGCGAGCTACGGAACCTGTGTCGAACAAGGAAGGCGTGGACATTTCGTGTCGAGCAAAACCCCTGCACGGCAAGGGATCTAGCCTGTGTCTGAGTCGATGGTCGGGGCGACTGGACTCGAACCAGCGACCCCCTGCTCCCAAACTTCCTTGCGGGTCACGCCGTATTCAGCCTGAATTGAACACTACGAAGCGAATCCTGCGCAAGCCTCCTGCCTCACGACCTGTTTGATCAGCCCTTGGCGCGTACCTCGAGAATGTCCAGTGCAACCAACTCGCTGAAAAGCGACCCCATCTCTCTAACCAACTCATCCCGATCAAATTCGATGTGGCCAAGATCCGAGAAATCGGTCGGGAAGGAAACGCCCTTCTCTTTGAAGATCACGATCCGCTTGTCGTAGAGGACCGATGCAGCTCCCAGTTCGAAGACAACGTTTTCGCTTGGGCGCCATACCTCATGCGGTTCGCCTTGGTCGTCCTTACGCTCGAATCGTTCGTCCGCTGTGAAGATGAATACCGCTGACGAGCATTCGTCGCGCATCAACTGAGCGACTTTCGCGCTAATCGGCCGACCCTTATTCGGTTCATCTACGGCGACGGCGTACCGCACTTTGAACTTATCGAGCATCTCTTTCAACTGTGTCAAGGGGATCCGGTTCTTTCCGTGCGCGATAAAGACCTTCTTCGCACCACCCGTTGCAGTTTCAGCCGCGACTGGAGCGCGAGGTGCCGCGGGCTCATGTTCGGTCTCTCCAGCCGCGTCCGGATCTGGCAGCTCCATCAACGCGAAGTCGCTTGCACGATCCTCGTCCGCACTAGAACCCTCATGCCCGTCGTCGCCGCCGGCGCTGTGGGGCACCGAAGCCACCCCCGCCAGCTCTACGTAATCAACCCCCTTTAGCGGCCTGAGGAGCTTGGCGAAGCGCGCATCCGCAACGATCATGTCGGCGCACTCAGCGGCACGTTCGGCCGCGACCCCAGCGGACTTGACCAGAAACTCCCTGAATACGACCGGGGATGGGACCCTCTTCCCGTTGAATGCCGTCAGGAATGCCCGATACGGCTCGATATTCATCACCGCCTTTCGCCGGGCTTCGTCCCTGGACACCTCGTCACCGCCCGTGGCAGCACCACCCAGCGGCGTCAGATCGAACTCCTCGCTGTTGATGCCGCCAGCCGTCAGGCCATAAGACCGAGATGCGAACACAAGTTCGCGAAAGGCACTCGAACTCGGAGAGCGGTCGAGAAGCTCCGCGAGGGTGAGCCGGCCTACTTTCATCCCTGACGCGCCATCCTGGATAACTTTAGCTACAGCTATGGCATCCTCCAGAGCCAGGCTCGGGTAATTCCGATTCTTCGTACCCTTAGTCCTACTCATTGCTGTGTTTCCTAGTGGTGTTGGATTATTCTGTCCATTATAATGCACGGCATGCGTTGGAAGCTCTACGTAGAATGGGGCTCGAGAGTGACGAGGTCTTCGTGATGCCTTGATTGTATTAGGATTGACTAATATTATGGAAAGCGCATAATGCCCATATGGGAAGTCGAATACACCGACCAATTCGAGGCTTGGTGGACCACTCTCACCCTCGACGACCAGGCGGCCATCACGGCGGCTGTGGAGCTCCTGGAACGAGAGGGTCCTGCTCTGGGGCGCCCCATCGTAGATACCTTGTCGACCTCTCGCCATCCGAACATGAAGGAGTTGCGGCCGCCAGCCAAGAGTTTGCGGGTTCTCTTCGCCTTCGATCCACGGCGGGCTGCGATTCTCCTCATCGGAGGCGATAAAGCAGGTCAATGGGAGAGGTGGTACGAGGAGTTCATCCCAATTGCGGATAGGTTGTACGAGGAACACCTTGATGAGCTGGGCCGCGAAGGAGGTGCTAAGTGAGTGGCCGTAAGCCGTTCCGTGAGCTCGCCGCGCGAGTTTCGGCGACCCCCGAGGGTCGCGCGCGAGTCGATGAATATCGCCGCCTCATCGATGCAATCGTGACGCTCTATAGGCTTCGGGAACAGAGGGGCCTAACCCAGGTGACCGTCGCAAATGCGCTCGACGTGACTCAAGGGAATGTGTCGCGTGTCGAGAGCGCCACCGACCTCTACGTATCTACGCTAGCTCGCTATGTTGAGGCGCTCGGTGGACAGCTCGAACTCAACGCCGTCTTTCCGGATCAGGTCGTATCGCTGCAGCTTTCCGAGGGACGGCCTTCCGCACTACGCGATAGGCCAACCAGCCTTGCGGGTTACGTCGAAATTCTTCAGGCCCACCTCCGAGATTGGGCGACCAGGCGGTACCGACGGGAATTACCCGAGTGGACGCGCGTCCTTCTGATCGAGGATGTTGACGGGCAGCGTGCCGACAGATGGGCCGAGCTCTCCGAATTTGAGCCTCGGTTCCGGGAGATCCTGACGCTCACCTCGCGCGACTGGATCAATCTTCATGCAGAGTCGATCGAAGACCGAACACTCAAGCTCGTTCTCGAGTACCTCACGGAACCACAGCCGCGCGCCAAACGCAGGCGGGTTACGGCGGACGTTTCCGTGAACATCAGCGGTCCTGAGGAGCGCTGGTGGGACAGCTTGCCTACCGCTGCCGCTGTATGACGCGCTGGCTGCCCTGAACTTAGCGCCGAGGGTACGCGCGACCGCCTCACCGGTTCTTGAGGTCGCGCTGGCTTCGTTCACCGGCGTCCGCCGGCTCCGAGGTCTATTCGACCTGGAGCCGGTGCACGAGGATTGTGTTCGCAGTAGACCGGGGGCATCCGCTCCGCGAGGTGTCGGAGATAGCCCGAGCACGTCGGCTCGGGGCCCGTCGGAGCTCGGAGCTGATCAGCGTCGTTGTACCTTGCTTCTGACGTGCCGTTCTGGAAGCGGGAGCCGCAGAGCCCGACGATCTTGCCAGCCGAACCCCTTCGCGAGGTTTGGCGGGCGACCGTCCCAGGTGACTCTGACAACATGGTCGTCTGTGATCAAGGATCTCAGTCTGTGTTCGTCTCCGACGGCTGGAACGTGCCGTACGGTGCGCTGCGTTTGCACCGACTCGACCTGGCGACCGGTCAGCATCGCGCCGAACTTCGCACTCGAAGTCAGAGCGTTTCCGGCTTGGCGGTGGACCGAGGCAAGCTATGGGTCGCAACGGATTCCCGGCTGCTTGAGGTTGCGACGCGCGACCTGTCGATTATCAGGGGCTACGAAAAGGGACTGGTCGCCTATACGAGGCAACTGATTCCCGTTGGGGGTCTGCTCATCACGGCCGATTGGCTGCGCCCAAGCATCGGCATCTTTGATCCAGATACGGGCAAGACGAGCCGCGTGAAGGTCGGAGGGCAGCCGATTCTTTGCATGGTTCATGACGCAGTTCGAGCCGTCGCTGGCTTCGACGGCGGGTTGTGGAAAGTCGACCCTGAACGCCGAAGGCTCACCGACCTGCAGCCGACGCCGCCTGTGTCTGCCGTGACCGCGGGCCGCGACCTCTGGGCGGTGCTCGCCGGCAAGCCAGAAGGCGGGCAGGGGGAACCGCCCGTCTGGATCCGCCGCGGAACGCATGTCGTGACCAAACTCACCGGCTCACCACAGGAGGCCAGAGTGGGTGGCCCATGCGACCGCATCTTCGCCGATGACCGTCTCGGAGTCGTCTGGTGCTTAGTCAATCGGCGCGCACACCTTCAAGCGATGTCTCAAACAACGGGGGCCGTGCTTGGCACTTTTGCTCCGGCCGCAGAGAATCACCGAGACTTCTTCTGCCACGTGGATCCGGGCGCAGGCTTGGCCTTCGCGTTAGAGGCTCACCGCGTGACCGATCACGGGTATGTTCGATCTAGCACATCGACCCTGACCTGCTATGCGCTCCCTGCCGCTTTTTCGTGACGCAAGAAAGCCGTGCGCACCAGTAGGTGCAAGTGTGTGTGATGTGAAGGAGCGATGCCGAGAAAGAAATGCGACGGATGCGGAGAAAGATCGAGGGAGAGAAGGCCGATGGAGACGCGTGGCGATGTGGACGATGGCGCTGGCTGCGAAAGCGTGGGTTGACTGGTGGCTCGGCGGTGTGTGTAGGACTACGTAGCGGGGCCGTTCGCCCCGGCGCCTGCGCGCCGCGGTTAGCGAGCCTTCCCGGAACCGGGAGACCATCCCAGCCGCTGCGCCCGCTTCCGCTCCTCTCGCTGCCGGCGTCTGTGCTCCGCGCGGGTCAGATGCGGGGACGTCAGCAGAACTACGGCGCGCTCGGCGCTTTCCCGCACCGGCGTCCAGGGACCTCCCGGCGCCTGCGCTCGGGCGCACTCCGCGGCTGCAGCGGCGATCGCCCGCCATGCGGCCACGGCTGCGGGCGTTGGGGCGGGCGCCCCACGGAGCACGTGGAGTCTCTCTGCGTTTGCGAAGGCGATATCCCAGCGGCGCAGCGCCCGGCGTACAGCGGCCTGGCGTGCGCGCTCCTCGCGCGCGGTGGCACGAAAGCCGGCCAGCGTGTCCCGGCGCGTCTCCCAGAAGCCCGCTCCGGAGAGACGTAACCTCCCACTGGGGTGTGGCCATCGCGGCAGCGACTCGGATTGTCCCTGGCGCCGCCGCCGGTAGGCGGCGGCCCGACACGCTGGACCGCAGAATCGCGCTGGTCGCCCGCGCGTCGCGCGGGGTCGCAACGGCTCACCACACGACGCACACTCAGCACGACGAGCGCTGTCTGGTGTCAAGCGCCACCGCGCGCCTCAACGTCATTAGTGCCCGCAGTCAACGACGCGGCCAAGCGAAACTGTAGGCGCTCTGTAGTCGCCTGCGGCCGTACAGTGAATCGATGGCGGGCGGAAGAACGCCGGGACGCCTCATGGCCAAACCGGGTATCGAGACCATCCAACCCGAACTGCCGATCGCAGCAGGGAATCGGCCCTCCGTTTCGCGAGCGATGCCCCGCGAAGTCCCGGCGCGCGCCGGTCGGTGGACGCTCGATATTCGCCAGGTCGAACGCGCACGAATCATCGCGAACATGACATACCAACAGCTCGCCGCAGCTGCCCACGTCGACCGCGCGACGCTCAGCGACATGCTGAACAACCGGCGCAACCCGACACTCGGCTCCGTTCACGCAGTGATCCATGCCCTTGGGCTCGATCCTGCCGCCGTACTCGTGTTCACGTAGCGCGGGCTCAGGGCATTGCGATGAATTCGGCCCATGCGGTCTTCGGCCCAAGATCACGTTCGGCGCTGAGACAGACGTAGCGCTGGAGCACGCTGTAGTCCGCGTGACCCATCGCGGCGCGCACACGCTCGAGGTTCCATCCCATCTGTGTGGCAACCGTGGCGAACGTGTGCCGAAAGCCATGGGCATGCACGCGGAACCCGACGCGCCCTTCGAGCCGGTCCATCATCGCGTCGATCCCCCACTTGCCATATGCCCTGCCGAGGCGGTTGACCAGCAAGACGTCCAGGTCGCTCTTCATGCGGTCGCGAGCGGCGTAGCACCTGATGGCGAGCGCTAGCTGAGGCGTGATCGGCACGCGCCGAGCCTTGCGACCCTTGGCGCCGGCATCCCAGCGCACGCGCAGCTCGGCACGTCCGCGTTCCAGCGAGTCGAGCATCACGTCGGAGAGCCCGTCGGGGCCGCGCACGGCGAGCCCAGAAAGCTCGCTGATGCGCAGACCGGACCCGACCAGCACGCGCACCGCCAGCGTCTCCTCCGGCCGCTTGCAGGCCGTCAGGATGGCGCGCAGCTGCGTCACGTGGAAGACCGTCGCCTCCTTGTGCGGTCGGCGCGGCGGCGGCAGCCGGAGCATCCGTCCGTCGACGCTGTAGCCGTCGAGCTCCGCCCATGCTAGGAACGTGTGAATCGCGCGGTGCGACGCATGCAGGGTCGCCGCCTGCAATGGCTGCCCGTCCGGACGCCGGCGCTCGGTCATGAACGCCCGGAAGGCACGAAGGTGATTGACGCCGACGTCCTCTACCCTCTCGACGGTTGGCGCTTCAGCCCGCAGCCAAGCGATCAATTCACCCACGCGGCGGTCGTAGAACTCGAGCGTCCGCGGCGCGACAAGGTTGCCCTGCCGCTCCAAACGGAAGACCTGGTACGCCTCCTCGAGCGCCGTCGGACGACGGCCCGCGATCCCTTCGAGAACCCTCATGGCGGGTGCCTCCATGGACGGCATTCTGCCGTCGATTTGGTGGCGAGTCCCCCGCGAAAGCCCCCTGACTCGGCATTTTCTGCAGAGCTTCCACGCCGCTCCCCCGAAGACGCCGCGTGAGTTCAGCTCGTATTCAAAATGTCGAGGTCAGATTGACGTGGTCGGGGCGACTGGACTCGAACCAGCGACCCCCTGCTCCCAAAGCAGGTGCGCTACCACTGCGCCACGCCCCGACGCGATTCACCTTATGCCATATAGGTTTTGGCCTTGAACCCCTCGATGGTCTGGCCTTAGGCACCTCTACTTGGCAGATTGTCCACTTACCGAACTTCCGCTGCCTTTTGCTGCCAGGCTGCTGGAGGCGATGGTTGAGGGAGAGGATAGTTACGGCTCGCTCATCCTACAGGTCAAGGGCTCAAAGTCCCCAGCCCTAGTGGCAATGGCTGCTTCGCACCGCGATGATGTGAGCGTTCCGGTGGGAGCCCTGATCGCAAGCATCGTCGGACACCGCGGCGCTTGTATCTCGGGGGACGGAAGCAACCTCACCTGGGGCGCTCATACAATCCACCGACGACAATGCCGTCGTCCATCTCCGCTCGGCGCGCCGGCGGATCGGCTGCCAACCGGGCATTCGGATCGGGCGGTAGGCTGACGACGTGATGGCGGCGATGCTCCGAACGAAGAGGATGCCACACCATGGGAACGGCTGACGCAACGCTGACGCCGCCAATCCGCGTGAGCCAGCGCTTCGACCGCGCCTATCGTAAGGCGAATCTCGGTTTGGCCGGTCTTATCGAGGGAGCCGTTCAGGAGCTCGTCTCCCGCATCCGGGGTTTGCCCAAGACGTTCCTCCTTAGCTACGACCGCCTAGCACGCGTGCCGGATGTCATCGAGATCGACGTCACCGGTGGACACCGAATGCTCGGGCGTTGGCAGGACGGTGAGGTTCAACTGTTGCTCGTCGGGGGCCACGAAATAGTGGCGGCCTACGAGAAGGGCGACCTGGTGCGCGATCAGCTCACCCTTCGCGCGGCGCCCAAGGCTTTCTGGCCCCCAACTACGGGCCGCACTTTCTTCCGCAACAACCCTTGCCGGGCCTTCTCGGTGTACGGACAGGAGCTCAGCACGGAGTGGCTGTACTTCCTCAGCGACCAGCAACGCGATGTCCAGGGTCAGATGCTCGAACGCATCTACGATGCGCTGGCAGCCGAGCAGTCGTTGCACTGTCTCCTCCTCGGTGGTCCCGGAACGGGCAAGACGAGTGTGCTTCTGAACCTGCTGAAGGACCTGACCGACTGCACCACCGCGCGGCTCGGCATCCAACTCTCGGACGGCCTTCTGCAGTACATAAACGCCTCCCTCCCTGGGAATCTCGTGTCCGATATGCGAGTTCGCCCACGCACCGGAGCTTCGATCGACGCGTTGATGATCGACGATCCGGCCAGTCTAGGCGAGATAGCAGACGCGATTGCCGGACTGAGCTACCGCACGACTGTCTCGGTTTCCGCGCTGGATCCGTTCCAGCTGTGGGAGGCAGTTCCCGATACAGACCTGTTGGATTTTGCGCAATCGCGAGGTATTCAGGTCTGGGAGCTCGACGAATGCTACCGGCAGAAGGAGAACCTTGGTAGGCAGACCAAGGCGTTCATAGACGCGATCGCGGATTCAACGCCATTTCTCGCCGCACGGAAGGTAGCAGAGTACCGGGAGCGGCTCGAAGGCGTGACCCGGATTGCCAACGACCTTCGCTTCCCGAATCCGCACGGTCACGTATACGTTTATGAGCCGGCTAGCGAAGACGACGTGCGCACCGAGGTGAACTGGGTTCAATCACGTCCCCTGTGGAAGCAGTGGCCCCCACTGCTGGTTGTGACACATACGGATCTCAGCTCCAATGTGCAGCGAGTGCTGGAATCGATCAACCATCGCGTACTGCATTTCTCTGAAGCTAACGCGGTGAAGGGCTTGGAATACCAGCACGTGTTCCTGTTTCTGCAGGCCGACCTCTTCGAGCAACTAGAACACGGCTTCCGCGGCTCGGGCCAAGCAATCTACAACGCCCGGCGTCTCTTGAGAATTCCGTTTTCGCGCGGCAAGGACAGCACGGTGACGTTCGTCATGTAGCCGGAACTTTCGATAGAGCGTGGGTGGGACGACGCTCAAGAGGCTCTGACATTGGCGCGCTCTTCCACCCTGAAGCATGCGCAGCTTCGCCGATCAAAAGCAGCCGATCTTGACCGTCAGTCGGTAGTCCGGCCTCGCGCGCAGGACGGTGACCATGATTTCATCGGCAACAGCTGCAAGTATGTCGCTCGGCTCCGTCACCCGGTCACGACAGAAATTCCGGCAATCGTGCCCCGCTCCTCCGATCACGAGACCATACGACGCAAGACTGGCAACGATACTTTCGTCATCAGCCAGACCCTCGCGAGATGCTTTCGGCCAGTTGCCCGATCCTACTTCCATCAACAGCACCTGGTGATCCGGTTCGCCGGCATACGGCGCCCAATACCGCGGGTCGTGATCTCCGAAGATGGATGACCATGCCGGTGCTAGCGCACCGACGTCCGAGCCGCCGCGTACACTCGCGAGAACTGGGGGTAGTGCGACAGAGGTCACTACGGCAGGTTCAGTCGTCTTGCCCTCGCTGCTATTTGCAAACTGCACATACCGGTCCGCCCTGGCCAGATCGCCGAATACCGCGTAGCGTTGCTCGTGCTGCCGGACCCACTCGATTGCTCCAATCATTTCGTGGAGCCGCTGACGCCCTTCACCAATCAGTTGAGCCTGCCAGAAAGGTGTCTGTCCCATCGGGTATTCCTCCGTATGAGGCCGAGGCCCCGCGCTTACCGCCACAGCGTGGCGGTCGGGTCTTCTCCCGGGAGCACCTTTGCGGGGAGCGAGGTTGCCGAGGCAGCTGCCGGGAGGCATTGGCTGTCTCTCTGGACCTTGAATCCAGGATACCCGCAACGGTTTATGACCGGCAAGAGCCGGCTCCCCGATCCGGCGCGGGGTCGGTCGCTGTGCTTCAGGGTGATATGACGAATGCTGCGGAAGGCTTCGCCGGGTAGCTGGCGCGACGACGTATCGGAGTGTGAGCCGATGATGAAGTGGCCTCGCGCGGGAATGTCTACACCGCGTCGGCACCGAAATCCAGCAGGATTGACATTGGAGCTTCCGCGTCTGAACTCACAAACGCGCGGCCCGCGACGCGGTCATCTTCTCGCCCGCAACGGAGGTTTGGGGCTCACAAAGTTATTTGCCCCTTCCCCCCGGGGCTGGCCTCACAGTTGCCGTCCCGAGCCTCAGTCACCGTCTCGCCAGTGGTGTCGAATAGTCCCGACTATCCCGTACATGTGGAGCCGCCCTCCGGCGCTTTCGTCGGAGCTTGGGGAGGACCTTCGAGACACCCGGATGGTGGCCCTCGCAACTCACTGGATCCCCGAAGCTGGCTTCACCGCCACCTTCCTCGCAACGCGGGAAATATCCCGTTCCTTCGGCCACCTGATTGGCGGCAATATTCGCTGCCGGCTGAGCTGAGGGAGGACACGGGAGGTTATGCAGCCTAACCAGCGGTTCTGGTGTCGCACGGCTACGCAGATAGGAGGCGTTGCCGAGCCACGCGCTCGTTTCCAAAACGCGTGACCAGGTCACCTTCATAGGGTCATCTTTTGAATTATTTGGCGTCCCAAATAGTAAACGACCGATGACGTTACAAGAAGCAGCTATGCGCCAAGCCTTGCGGTCAAGGACATCGCAAAGCCGCTCACACCCTAGAGGTTCAAGAGATGCAACTGGTCCAATTCGCAGCTTCTTTCCTTGGTACAATTCTGCGTACAGGACATTGACAATCAGGGACAGGTTCATGGTAATGGCAACCGGATTCCGGGGCGGCTATAGCCTCGGTGCCGTGCTTGATGGGGAGCACGACTACGTGAGCAACTCAGAGGCCCTCCCGGCTATATACGGATGTTGCATCCGCATGGGCATGACCCCGGATGAGACGATTCGGCTCGTTGCGCAGAGCGCGATGTCGAAACATGGCGATCGTAAGCGCGACGAAGCGTACTTTGGACGAGACTTCGAGCGTTGCGAGCGTAAGTTCCCCGACCTCTTCAAGAAGGGAGCGCGCATAGATCCTCACAAAGTCCAGCAAATGCTCGATGCAGGCCACCTCGATAGCTTCTTCACCGGAAGATCGGCTCGCTCAGATCGGCTGGTGTACCAGGCTGTAATCTCTTCTCGTGCGCGTGGCGACTTCTGCCAGTCGATCCGGTACCTGATGGAAAAGACGAAGCTGCCCTCTCAAACGGTTCAGAACTCACTCCGCCGGCTCGTCGATCGTGGGCTGCTATTCCAGATTTCTCCCGGCATCTCCGCTCGGTCACTAGCATCTCGCCGCTCAGCTGTGTACGCGCTCCAGATCCCTCCAGGATTACAAGGCACCGCTGTGGGTTCCAAATCTCTGTACCTAGTACAAGGATTAAACACGCCATATATATCGAAGCCAGGACATAGCGTGCGGCAGTTGGAATTCCATCTTCCGTACAGGGTTGGTGCTCCGGTCGAGTTCGACGTGAACAACCCTGCAGGTCTCGCCATCAGTCGGAAGACGAGAGCCGTAGACCAGCCGCAAGAATCTGCACTCACCAGACTGCGAGCCCATAGCAGGAACCGTGCCGAGGAAGAGTTGTGGGATTCATTGGACAGCACTTCCGTTGACCCGAGTGATGACCATGAGCACTGGGAGAACAGTTGCCCCAAGTGTGGTGGCGATATTTTCGAGAACCGATCTGGGGTCTATCTGTGCCTCGCCAAATGCAAAAACATGGCCTGGAAGGGACCAGAACGATGGTGGGACCTAAAGCGTATGGTCACTCGGCAACGACGGAAGCGGAAGGCGACAAACGCGGTGTCAATAGGTGGTCGAGTTGCCGCGTAGGTAGGGATCAACGGCTGGGATGTCTGCCACCTATTCGAAGCGCCGACGTTTGAGAACGTTGTCTTCTAGCTGACCGTCGCGGCTTCCTCTTCGTCGATCATCCTGGCTTCAGCAATCTGATGGAGCTGGGAAATCTCTCTCATGTACTCGAAAGCCTGTGTACCCGGCTCCGGAAATGACCCATTAGGCGGCCATCCCTCTGGGGTCAGCTCCGCAGCTCCCCCGCTATCCTCTGACCACCATTCCCGAATCTCTGCGATACGGCTCAGTTCTTGCGTGTCGAGAAATCGCTCCCAATTCGAGTTCATCCAGGCCACGGTCACGTTGAGCCGATCGATATATGAGTGCAGCTCCTCGGTCGATCCGCTGAAGTGCAGGCCGCCTTGCTTGTCAATCGTGATCTGGGGCTTCGGTTCCGGCTGTATGTCTGTCATATCGTCTCCTCGTCGCCCTTGACCGTTACGGGAAGTCTAGCGATGCTTGATTGCGCGAGTACCATCTCCGGTCCAGTCGCGCGTCGTCGCCCTCGTGCATTGCACGGCAGAGGGCCGACCGGCATGGCCGCCAACTAGCAGGGGAGGACGAAGTGCGGACGTATCGGTGCGCAGATTACCAGGCCGTTGTGTTCAATCTTGCGGTGCTACGGGACCCTGCTCGACGCCTTTCGTTGAGGTGACCGCGATTCGTAGAGCCTTCTCGGCCAGTCCCACGGAATCATCGAACCACTCGCCGGTGAAGCGGATGTCTACGCACTTGCGAATGGGCTTAGCGTTGTCGGCGGTCACGGCAATCTCGACGCGGTACGAGCCAGGTGGCTTGAAGGTCGGCCAGCGGTCCGGCCCCACTTTGAATGGTCGAACCTCGGTGAGGAACTGAATCATCGGTCCCGCTGGCTCCCCTGGAACTGACGACTTGGGGAACATGCACAGGTTGCAGTGACGCGGGAGATGTGGGTCGATCACGGGAACTGCCAAGCCCGCCACGAGATTCGCCCATCGGAGATTCATGGGCAAGAAATCGCGATCCTCTTCATACTGGCCGTCCTCGTTGAGCCGCCACACCCTACTTATCCGCACCTCCACCTCCAACGCACGTCGCTTCCCCACATTGTCGACTTGAAGGCGGCAATAGAAAGTGTCCCGTGTGAATGAGGTCGGAGGCTCGCCCGGGTATGCGACCTGAACCACTTCCTGAATAATGTGGCAATCAGGCGGCCGACGGAGCAGCCGCACTTCGAGTTGTGGATGCCAGATCCAATGGACGATCACTTCGCGAAAGAGAAGGAATACAGCCACGGCGGTGGCACCGACTGTTCCGAAGGCCGTAAATACGTCAGTCCAATTTGGCGGTGGTGCTACGGGTATCGGGGTTGGCATGCGTTGAAGGCTCAGTTCAAGAATGATGAAGCTCGGTGTTCATTAGTGTCAGCAGCTTCGTCATCTCACCATCTGTCGCCACCCAGAGGGCCTGTAGTCGGACGACGAGATCGTCCGGGGTTCGTGCGCCGGGTGGGGATGAACGGCTCGCGATAGCGAAGTTCGAGAAGGACGCATCTACCAGTTTGTAGTGTTTTTGTACCGCTTCACTGCCGAAGACACTGAGGTTCGCTAATACTTGGAGCGGTTCTTCCCAGTCCAAATCGGTGTTCACCCAGCCCCCCGGTCGTTCGGTCGGGTGCGCGAGCATATAGCAGATCCGTTGCCTGCGAACTAGGTTCACCGCGACGTTGACATACGCTATCGCCCTGCGTTCCTCGCTCCGTGCCTCACGAAGCGAGGACCGTTGCATCCAGTTCGTGAGAAGGGCTGAGCCGATGCCGCTGAGCAAGCCGGCGACAATCCCTATCAGCGCGTCTAAGACCACGGTCCAAAGAAAGCGGCATCGGTCGCCATCAACGCGACGGTCATCGAGGCCGCTCGACTGCCTCTTTGATCTCGCTCATATGCGCTTGCAGGAAGGCGTCCGCGCTGCTCCTCGCAGGGTCGGCACGCCATCGGGCGAAATACGCATTAGCAACGGGTCCGGTGTTGGACCTATTCGTCCCACCACGAGCCATGGCCGTGTTGTCATAACCCAGTCGGGTCATGGCCTGCATCCAAGCGGCTCTCCAACGCATCGTCTCAAACATCGTTGGTGACTACCTCGATCAATTCAGTCGTCGCGAAGCCAGGACAGAATGAAGCCGCGCGGGTCGGATTTGTCGGCGCTGTCCCTCCACGCGGCCACCAGCGGTTCGGGTGGATTCTTCAGATCAAGAGACTGCAAGCCGTGCGCCTGGATCACGTGGGTGATCTCCATGCTGGTCATACCCGGTGCCGCGTCCATGCTGACCTTCCAGTACTCACGCCAATCCTCGGTCAACGGGTCGGGGTCTTCGAGTGCGGCATCGCCAACTTCCTTGACGATACCTCGCTCAAAATCCGTCAGCGTGTGCAGGTTGGCGAGTTTGGTATATGTCTCAGGGTCCGCCGTATTATCCGCGTTAGTGTTGAATGCGGCGAACAACGCCGTCTCCGCCTCTGGGTAGCGATCCCCGAATGTCTGGTGGATCTCGTCTGCAAGACGGACGGCCCGATCCATTCCTCGCGTCACCGCCTCACGAGAGAAACCGTCATTGAGTAGGACTGGGATGACCAATTTCATGTTGTGGGGATTTTCACCGGCGTTGCGACACACCGCGAGTACGCCTACTGCAATGTCCCTTGTTGCGAACTGCGCCATCGCCTCAAAGGCTTGCGTCTTCTCCTGCGATTCTTGCCGAGCCTCACCGCGGCGCTTGAAGAAGCCCATGGCACCTACGCCTCTCGATCAGGCGGGTGACCTTGCCATCCTTGGGTCCTGAGCATAAGACCGCCTACCGGGGTGAAGATCAGCACGCCGACCACGATCGCGATCCAACCTGCCGTTGGCCCGAAGTGATTCCAGATCCAGCTAATGATGCCGACGACGATGAGCAGGCCGATAGCAATGCCGCACACATCACCCTCCCGCAACTATTCGATCCAGCGCGATCAGATAGTCATGTCCATCGGGCGGGAGAGCCAATTCCTTGTCTTCGGTTCCCTGCTTGAAGCCCTCTTCGTACATGAGGCTGGCGATGTGTCCCTTTAGCGGTTCGGGATTACGTCCGTGAGTGGCTGCGTACCTGGCAATCGTCGTCGGATCAGCCAATGGGACGCGGCCGTCCAGCGCGTGCCAGACCCCAAGTTCATATGCCGCCAAGCCGGGCATCACCGGGGGATCTTCCTTGCGCGCAGAGCGTCGGAATAGTGGCATCAGTGGAGGACCCCGGTGACTGTCAGGAGCACGGTGAGGGCGATGAACGCGAAGCACGCCATCAGGAACCACTTCCAGAGCCTGACCATCTCCATCCCCACCGGCTGCCTTCGGGCACGTAGTGCGCCGAACGCGGAGAGCCTAGCACCGGAGCCTAGCGGGTCACAAGGTCAGAGCCTGGCTCCGCTCCACTGCCAACTGTCGCGACCGCTCAGCCGTAACCACTAGCCCCCGCAGATCGAGCTGGCCTTGGTCGCGTCTGCGTTCGCTTGTTTCACGTAGCCCTGCACTTTGCTAAGTGCCACCGCCACCACCTGGTCACCCTTGGCCATCAGCGTATTGGCAGACTTCTCGGCGGCTGTGACCTGATCCTGCGTCGGTAGGTTTCCGGGTCGGTACGAGGGGATGGCTGCCTCATCCGCTTGTAACTGCTGCCAGTCGCTATTCAGACGGGACACATCGCCAGTAACACTAGAATCGCTTACTGTCTGACCGCCCTGATCCGCGTGGATTCCGCCGAGGTCAGCTTGGACCCCCCCGGCATCCGCTGCGACGGTCCCTGCATCAGCCCCGCAGCTTAGGTTTCCGCTGCCTTCGTTCTCCACGGTCTTCAAGTCGGCAGCCGTCACCGTCAAATCCTTTTGTGCTTGCTGCACATCACTCGCGAGACTAGATGGACCACGCGCATCGGTGGCTGCATCACTCGCGAGGTTTGATATGTCACCCTGCACGGCGCTCGCGTACTGATCCACCGCAGCCTGATCATTCGTCGCTGCCTGTGCGGATGATTGCGCCTGTTGCGCGGCCTGGGCCTTGCCGCCGGCGGTAGCGACGATGCCGAAAAGGTCGGGAGCGGTTGCCGTCGATGATGCACCGAACTGTGTGGTCATGTACTGGCACAGTTGGGTGCCGAGAATGTGTGCGCCCGTGTCCACCACCTCGTAGCTCATCGAGGAGAGTTGGTCAGAACACACTGCTTCATAGCCTTCTACCGCGCCGAGCGACCCATCCCAACTTACGGGCTGGTTTCCCCCGCTCCTGATCGCGACGATGATTTGCGAACAGGCGCTCGATGCACCGCTCCCCTCAATCCAGACCCCCGCGTTAGCACCTGAATAGCCAGCTCCACACCCGTTCGTTGCCGATGGCGCACTGCTTGCGGTGGATGCTGAACCGCAGGCGGCGCAAGCAACTGCCACGGTGAGAATGCCGAGGGTGCGACTGCGGACCATGCGTTGCACCCTAGGTGACCCCACCCTGACCTGATATGGGTTGCGGTGGCCCAAGGACTAGCGGTCCCACGGATACGTCAACAAGCCTTCTGAGTTGAGGCTGCTGCACATGGACTTGCCATAAATATCGAAGATGCCCTGATCGCGCACGGTAACAACAACCCATCGTGCCTGGCGAGGCCACCCGGTGCAGATCAGCTGCCCACTCGGAGAGCCATCGTGGAATTGCGCGGTCCCCACTGCGCCAAAGACGATCCCGCCTATGCCGGGGATGTGGCTGAGAACCTTGTCTACGTCGCCAAGGAAGCCCACGACCCTATTTTCAGTGCTCCCCTCGACTGCTTGACAAACTTGCTTCGAAAAGAATCCTTGAAGGGTGATATCGGCATTTTGACTGCCCATCTGCATGGTGCAAGTGTCGCTCGCCCAAACCACAGCCCCCGCGCCCGCCATTCCGGTGAGATCGAGCAGGAAAAATGCGAGTGCAGCGCCAACCGTCGCGCCTGCTGCTCGTGGCAGGCCAGCCCTTCGTCGCTCCCTGTTATCGGCACCCCGTATTAGCGAAATGGACAAGCCGACGACGAGGCTTACGACGCCCGCTCCAATGACCAACGGCACGTTTAGAGTGTCCACGCCTTCGAAGGCGACGAACGCAGCAGCGGTCGCGACGACGAAGTTTACGAGCCTCAACCCCATGATCGGGCTATTTCCCTTGCCATGCGGGTCATCTTAGGGCCGTCGTCGGAGCAGGAAGAACGCGACGCTCCCGCAGATCGGGGCTGCTCCCAGCACAAAACAGCCGGAGCAGCACCCAGTGGAGTGTGTGCTTGAAGACGTGCGCTTGGTCAGCACCTTGCCCGTCCCCTCGCACTGAGGGCAACCCTTCCCCTTGCAGATCGGGCACTTGACGGCCCGCACGATTTCACGGGAGCGTGTGTACCGGGACATCCAGTGCCATAGCGTACGCGGTGGCTACTCGGCTCGCCGGGGTACCGCCGAATCTAGGCAGGAGCTGGCTGCCCGCGCCCCTCTGAAACACCGCCGGTCCGAGGGAAGTGGAGGCAAAAACACTAAGGGTTCCCTTTATGTTATCGTGGGGCGATGCAGCAGGGGGATCGGGTCGTCGGATACGTTCGCGTTTCGACTGACGAGCAGGGTGCCAGCGGCTACTCCATCGACGCGCAGACGGCACTTATTGAATCGGAGTGCCTTCGTCGTGGGTGGACCCTAACTGAGATCTTCAGGGATGTCGCTTCGGCAGCGACCACCAGGAAGCGAGTTGGCTATGACCGAGCCCTGTCAGCGTGTGTGCATGGAGACGCACGGGGCATTGTCGCAGCCAAACTCGACCGCATCAGCCGTAGCTGTGTTGACTTTGGGGCACTCCTACAACATGCACAATCAAAGCGTTTCAACGTCTGCGTCTTGGACCTTGACCTGGACCTGTCCACACCGATGGGCGAAGCGATGGCGAATCTGGCCGTTACCTTTGCCCAGCTCGAAAGGCGTTTGATCGGCCAACGTACCAAGATAGCGATGGCGATTGCCAGAAAGAAGGGTGTTCACTGCGGTAGGCCACGCATCCTGCCAGCGAAGCTTGTAGACAGCATCAGACACCAGCGTGCTCAGGGCAAAACGCTCCAAGCCATCGCCTCGGCCCTCAACGATAAGGGCATTCAGACGGCCCACAACGGCTCTAAATGGTACCCATCGACCATCCGGGCGGTTCTGCGTTCAGCGTAGCGTCAGGACGATACATCGGGCTACCTGCTGATGGGCTGCTACCACGGCCCAAACAGCGCCCCGTCTGTCTTCACCCATTCGACGGGATCGGGGCAGCCCGCGTCACGCCAAGCCAAGATGACGAACGTCGGCGGTACGGTGGCTGACACGGCCTTAGTGTTATTCATGTGATCCGACAGCTTGGTCAAGATCATCTGGAACGTGCTGCCGGACACTTCCTCGAAGAGTGCCATCTGCGCCTTCCAGGCTTCCGCCAGTGGTGGTACCCGTGGCATGGTGAACCACGCCCGAACGTACTCATCGGCGGGCATCCCATACGCGTCGAACTCGACACGCCACTTACGCTCCGCGTCCCTGATGACTGGGTGCTGTGGCGCGACATGCATCGGAATGTTCATCGCCTTCGAGATGTGGCTATAGAAGTCCTCGGGGCCGCTTCGCTTGCTGAAAAATCCCATGACGCTTAGCGCCGGTCGTCCCAATTGCGGTTGCGGTTCGCAAGCCGAGCGCGAAGGCGATCCGCGTCTGTTGGCTGAGCGTCGGAATCACGCTCACTCGTATCCGCCAACCCACTGTCACGGCCGTCGATCACGGCGGCGTGGGCCACATCGCCGCGTGCCGTCCCCGCGTCGCTGACCACCATGCGCTCGTCCTCCGACAGCGCAGCTAAGTTGACGAGCTTCGCATACACCTCCGGGGCCGCGTCATCTTCGGCGTCATCGTCGTAGGCGGCGAACAACGCTCGCTCTGCTTCGCCGCAGGCGTCGCCGAAGATCTGCTGTATTTCGTCTGCAAGCTGAGCGGCGCGACCGATCCCTCTCGCGACAAGAGCGCGGGGAGCGTCGTCATTCATGATGACCGGAACGACCGATTGCATATTGCGCGGGCTTTCGCCAGCCTGCCGACAAACCCACAGGACGGGTACGGCCATATCCCGTGCGCCGTACTGCGCCATCAGCTCAAACGCTTGCGTCTTCGTCTGGGATTCTTGCCGAGCCTCAGAGCGGCGCTTGAAGAAACCCACTACGTCACCTGACCGTCTAACCAGGTCAGGTAGTCATGGGCGTCAGGCGGAAGGACTTGCTTGTCCTCGGTCCCAGCCTTGTAGCCCTCGATATACATAAGCAACGCAAGGTGGTCGGGCAGGGGTCCGGGGTTGCGCCCGTGCATTGCACCGGCCCGGGCGATCCTGGCGGCATCGGTCATAGGAGCGCGACCGTCGCATGCGTGCCAGTTGCCGAGTTCAAATACAGCCTGACCCGGGATCATCGGGGGGTCTTCCTTGGGCGCAGAACGTCGAAACAGTGGCATCAGTGAAGTACTCCGTTGACGGTTAGGAGCACGGTCAGGGCGATGAACGCGAAGCACGCCAGCAAGAACCACTTCCAGACGGTCGTCAGCATCTCCATCCCCAATCGCGAGCCGATGTGCGGAGCCTATCACCGAGCTTGACCAGGTATAATTGCGACCGCATAATGACCGGCATGTCTGACATCAAGATGCCGCCCGTGCAGAAGCTCTTCACTCCCCCAGGTGACCTTGACGAGATCGAGAAGGTCGCCCGTCAACGCATCGCTTGTGATGACCCGTTCCAACAGGCGCTCGGTCGTCGCGAGGTTGAGAACGTCGAGGTCGCTCGGAGCCGCCGCAAGCCCTGACCTGCTTCGTGCCCGCTTGGCCTATCTCGACCACTTGACAACGAGAGGGACACCAGTTCATTGGGGCGTCTTCAGGGACAAGCATCGGGCACCATCGAAGTCGATCAGTCCGCTATGTCTGGTGCGTTCAAGCATCGTTACACAAATCAGTGTGTCCGGTTGCGACGCTGATGCCGGGTCTGCACTGGACTTCACCTATATCGACAGGCGATTCCCCGGAGCCCGGGGTCGTTTTCCTCGATATTGGTCAGGCTGGTGCAGTTGACCCAGCGAGCGACCGAGAATCGGGGTATGGCCGCCACCCGCCCCCAATATTCCCGACACAGATATGCCGCGGACTGCGCAAAGCGTTGGTTCACGACCCGCCGCGAGGTGGCGTACGCGGTGGTCGGCGGCATCTTCGTGTTCATCGGTCAAGCAATTGGCTCGGGCGTTCGGATCACCGTGCTCTCGCTGATTTGGACCGTCCTTGGAGGCATAGTCGCGGCAGCGATCGCCCCGTGCGCGGTGTATGCGGTCTCGTGGCTGATGGCACCAGCACCCTTGGTGATGCGCGAATTGGCTGACCTCCGAGCTGACGTGAAGGCACTAGCCGACAAGTCTGCGCCAGGCAAACCCGAGAAACCGGAGAAGGCGTGGCTGGAACTGAGTTGGCTTGTCGATGGAGACGGTCCGACCTTTTGGCTGCAAGCTACCAACGCAAGCCCGCTCGACGGATTTCTAACCGCATCAGTCCTAGCGGTTGAATCCACAACGAGCTCCTTCGAACTACCATTCGTCTTGGCTTGGGAAGGTTCAACAAGCGAGCAGCAATTTTTAGCAGCTGGGGGCACGCATTCGGTTCGGCTCGCTGACGCGGTCCTTGAAGCCGAAGACAGTACAGTACTTTTCAGGCTACACGGGGCGAAGACCCGGGCAGGTTTTCCGCGATCCGAAACCATACGGCCCCGTGACAAGGAGGTCGTGCTGACCATCGCAATCTACAGTAGTAGCGAGAACGCGATCGGTCGCAGCGTAGGGAAGGTCCGGCTGTCGTACAGCCGTCGGAGGGGAAATTTCTATGCGCAAGCGGAGAAGCTCCCGGAAGAAGACGCGGCACCCTAGATTTCTCCACTCGACCTTGCCACGGCACCCCTTAGCTTAGGAGCGCAACCATTATTTAGAGCCTACTTGCCCCGGCGCCGCATGTTTGCGTTGTAACTCTTCGTGACTAATCGGAAAGCTGGATTCTTCTTCACGACGGCTTGGTACAGGCAGTCAGGTCATTTCCCCGAGTGCCTGTGCAGCCTTGTACTTACCTTGTGAGAGTTCTGTGATGACGAGGGCGATGTCGTCAGCAGTGAGGTTGCCAGCGATGCTCTGGTTGCACGCGACGGTAAGCTCGCTCACGGCGCTGAGGAGCACGGTAGTCGCATGCGCGTATTGTGCGGGAATTGGCGGCTTGACATCGAGCTTGATCAGGCCGATGTCGTGAACCATACCCTGAGCGTCAGCAATCACGGTTGGTACATCGTTGTTATTCAGGTCACCCAGCATGATTTCGATGTCCGCATCGATGACCCCAAGATCAGCTTGCACCAATCCCAACCACTGACTGGGGCTGCTCGAACCGTTTCCGGAAAAGCCAGTCCAGCCTGCGGGAAGCGGTGTGGGCGCTGCCGACGCCGCGAAAGTCTGTCGGGGCACAGCGGTGGGCACCGTAGTCGGCCACGGAGTTGAGGGCGGCGGCGTAAGCAGGATGTTGCCACCAGTCACGCCGCCCCCCACCACAGTCGGAGCGGGGGTCGATTGCGCCGCCGCTGCCGAGCCGCAAGCGGACAGAACAATCATCGCGGTTCCAATCGTCAGCCCTATTCTCATGTGCCTCATCGATCCCCCATGCCGCACAACAAAGCTGTCGCAGCTCTACCGTACGGCCAGCATGAGTGATTCGGCATCGAAAGCGACGTAGCGGTCAAGCATCTGCATCGTGGTATGACCCAGTGCTCGCTTGACAACCAATGGGCTGAGGCCAACTCCAATCATCCGACTGGCATAGGTGTAGCGGCACATATGGGCATGGACATTGAACCCGACGGCCTCAGAAAGCCTCGCGAAGACTGTCTTCAGTCCCTCGGCGGTCAACGCATCGTATCCATTTTCAGGGTTCTTCCTTAGGCTTAGGAACAGTGCTCGTTGGTCACCCGTGTCAGCGGGGCGAGTAAGTTTGATGTATCGCTTGACCTCTTTGCTGAAATTGGGATCAAGTCGAGTGTCGAGGGGGACCAGTCTGTCCTTCGCACCCTTGCCCTCGACCACCTTCAGATATGTGCCGGTGGCAGTCTCGATGATGCTATCCACCGTGAGAGCTAACGCCTCGCCGCGCCGCAAACCTGTGCGGATGAGGAATCGGATGATGAATTCGTCCCGCTTACTGCGGGCGGCCGCAACTAGCTGGGCCTCCTGGGTTGGGGAGATGATCGGTGGTTCCTTGATGGGCGATCGGGGTGTATTGACACTGCTGATGTCCGAGGTATCCCACCCCCTACTCGCACACCAGCGAGTAAAGGTCCTCAGCACACGAATCGATTGGCTCCGCGTCGCTGCGCCTGTTCCCGCTTCCTGCAGTTCTGTGTCGAACCTCGTCAGCGCGTTGGCGTCGAAGCTCACCACGTCATGAATGCCGGCGTCTTCCCTGAAGGTCGCAATTCGGCTCCCGAGGAGCCTATCTCGGTAAATGGTGAGCGTTGCCGGCGAGCAGCCCTCTCGCTTCTTGTCTGCCAGGAAAGCTTCGACGGCCGCTTCCCACGGCATCCCTGACGAGGTCTGCACCTTCGGCGGTACGAGTACCTTGCGACGTTTGACTGGAACCTGGGGCATATCGGTCGATCCGTTTGTGGGTTTGTTTCTACCTACAGTTTAGCACTCTTATACTCGTCACCGGTGGTTTGTGAACTCTTACTTCGCGTATCCGCGAGTAATGGACGCAAGAGGTCCGGGAACCGAATTCCGCAACAAATAGAGCCATTTCTACGTCAGAAAAGGGTGCTTACTGCAACTAGAGTGGCACTCTCTCCCAAAGCAGGTGCGCTACCACTGCGCCACGCCCCGACGCGTCCGATCTTAGTTACCGCACCAAAAGCTAGGTTGTGGCTCCTATCGCAGTTTTCCGATGCGGCCTTTTGGGCTGAAACAGGATCGAAAGGTAGCACGCCGCATCGATTGCAGACGCCCGGGGGTTTCGCCTTCGATTCGGAGACCCAAGGCGACGCTTGCGACGCATTTGCGCGGATGTAACTGTTAAGGACATGTTCTCGTTGCACGGAACAGCAGTTATGAAACTCACTGCGATCATCGGCACTGCGATCGCCGCCATTGTCCTCGCAGCCTGTGGCTCGACAGTCGCGTCCACTGGAACCCCAACCCCTTCGCCGACGGGCTTTTCAACGCCCTCGTCGACGGTTGGTTCAACCCCCTCGCCCACCGCCGCTCCGACCCCGACCGGGACGCCTTTGCCGCTAACGCCACCGTCCGGGCCGCCCGTCCTCACAGCGCTGTGTGCGCCAAGCGCCACCGAGTTCGCCTGGCGAGTGAGCTTCGGCCAGACTGAGAGCAACTACAACGTCGATCTCAGCTTCACGGCCGGAGCGACATTCACCTTGAAAGAGACAAGCACGACGCAGCCATACACCTTCGACACACCCAACGCCCCGGGCCAGCAACTCATTCTTGTGCGTTGGGATTCCTACCCTTCGGCTGGGGTGTCGAACGGCACGAACGCCGACAGCGACCTGTGTACGGCAACGCCGAGCCCGACGCTCCTCGCCGTACTGCCGCCGAAGATCCTCCCAGCGTGCCAGCCCGTCAGCGGGGTCTATGACTGGGAAGTGTTTGAAGCGTGGCAGGGCCCTACCGGAATCACACAGCAGGACCAGCGAGGTGACTTCAGCATCGACCACCGCCCCTCCCCCGGAGATGCGTGGGCCCTGCTGTCCAGCAACCAACCGTCCTTCTACTTCGAAACGCCGACATCAGACGGGACAACGCTGTACGTGCGTTGGCATGATTACGCCGGCGCTGGTACATCGACCGCACAGGCCGACGCGACGCCGTGTGCATAGCGCGAGTCGCTTACCTCGACAGCGTTCGGAGAAGACGTAGCCAGCCTGGGTGGCAAGCACCTCGGAGGACCTACGACGAAGAGACCCTAGCCATTCAGCGCCGGTTGGTGGAGCCTACCGAGGAGCGACGCACATAGCTGGATTGTGGGGGTATGCGCAGGGCGGCATGATCATCTGTCCGCGCTGCGCATCGAAGCGGGTCGTCCTGCTGACGTTTCCCGACGGGGAATCGATCCCCCGCCAGGTCGTGCCGCGTCCAATCGCACGCTGCGCTGACTGTGGGCATCGGCTCACGCCCCAGGAGATCACGAGCCAGGAGAAGCCGTCCCTCAACTAGGTTCGGCCAACGATGCTCTCGACGACTTCGGCAATCTGTTTGAGGTGCGGACGCTCGTGGCGAGCGAGATGCTCAGCGTACGACAGCAGCGTCCGCTCATTGGTCATCCCGTAGGCGACCACCTTCGCCCTGCGCGACCAGTCTTCCGGCGAGAGGTCATCAAGAATCGCCAGCAGTTCCGCGCGCTGTGCGACAAACGATCGCAACGAGTCCTCGAATTCCAACTCGAGGTAATCGGTGCTCTTGATCCACGTCCGGGGATTGACACCGCGGCGCTCGGGCATGTCCTCGGCGAGGATCGCCACGACGTGGTTGCCCCATACGTCCGCACACGCGCGAAGATGCGCCAGCACATCGTTTGCGGACCACTCGTCAACTCCCGGAGTGGTGCGCAGCTGAGCAGGTGTGAGGCCGGCCGTCAGCGCAGTGATGCGGCGCGGTGCCTCCGCAAGACGGGTCACGATCTGCTCGGTCGTGAGTGATTTGCTCGCCACCATGTCTATTAAGCCTCGGCACCCCCACAATTTCGTCTGGACGTATTTGCTCCGGACCAGCCGGGCGGCCGATAGGTGCATCGCTGGTAGGCTCGGGGCATGGCGGGACATGACTGAGCGCGCAATTCCTCCGACGGCGCGCGAGCGAGCGGCGTTCGATGCGGCCACCACGGGGAAGCCCAAGGACTTCACTCGAGTGTGCCGCGAGCTGCGCAGAGAACCGGTGCAGATGATCGATGCCTTCGAGGCGGCGCCGTGGCGCTGGCTCTTCCACTTTCCGCCGGGAGATCCCGTTACTGACGAGATGCGGCATCGTCCCTTCCTGCCGCCGATCCAGGCGAGGCTCGACGCCGTGCGCGAATACATCGAGGCACCGTGGTGGCGTCGCGTTTTCAGCGGGTCAGACGAACTTCACCCGAACACCCGGCAGGCGTATGCGAGGACTCGTTTGCCGGGTCGATGAGCGTCGAGTTCGCCTCCGCGCTCATCGTGGCCCACGCGGCCATAGCACGACACTGACGTCCAGGCTGGGCGTGCACGAGTGCGCGCCCGCGCGCGGCAGACTCCGATAAGAGTGGACCTGCTCGACGTCATCCTCATCATCTTCATCCTCGTCTTCACCGCGTCTGGATTGCGCCGTGGACTCACTGGGGTGGCTCTGGCGCTCGCGGGCCTCGTGGTCGGTCTCCTGCTCGGCGCTGTGATTGCTCCGCCCATCGCCACGGCGATCACCAAGGACCCGACCACGCGGCCGCTCGTCGCCATCGGCATCTTCCTCGGCGTGGCGCTCGTGATCGAAGGGATCGGCGCGGGCATCGGCTACCGCCTCCGGGAGCGAACCGAGCGCACCGCCCTGCTCGGCAACGCCGATGCGGCCGTGGGGGCGGTCCTCGGTCTGGCAGCGGCGCTCGCGACCGCCTGGTACCTGGGGCTGATGTTCTCGCAGAGCCCCTGGGTCACGCTGGACAACCAGATCAGCAACTCCGCCATCGAGCGCACCCTCGACCAGTACATGCCGCGGCCACCCGGCTTCCTTGCCATCATCGGCAACGTCTTCCGGCAAGGAGATTTCCCGAATCCCTTCTCCACCATCCTGAACATTCCTCCCTCTCCGGTCGCCATCCCGCCACTCGTCGACACGGCGGGCATCCGCGAGGCAACCGCCGTGACCTCCAGGGTGCTCGCGACGGGATGCGGCGGCGGAGCCGAGGCCGGATCCTCATGGCCCCTCGCAGCCGGGTACTTCGTCACCAACGCCCATGTCGTCGCCGGCTCGAGCAGCGTCGAGATCGACACGCCGGACGGCCGCCGTCACGTGGCCCGCGTCGTGCTCTTCGATCCGAATACGGACGTGGCGGTGCTGTACTCACCTGGGATCAAACTGCGTCCGCTGCTGATCGTGAACAGCAACCCTGCACGGGGGACGGACGGCGCCGTCATCGGCTATCCCGGTGGCGGAGCTGAGCAGGTGGTCCCTGCTGCAGTCAGCGGCGTCGAGGCGGCCCAGGGCTACAACATCTATGGAGACACACTCGTCACCCGTGAACTCGAGGTGCTCTCCGCCCGGGTCATCCCGGGAAACTCCGGCGGGCCGATCGTGAACGACAACGGCGAGATCATCGGCGTCGTCTTCGCTGCAAGCACCACCCAGCCCAACGTCGGCTACGCGTTGACCATCCCGACGGTGTCTCCCGACCTTCAGGCCGGCGAGCATCGGACGGCCGCGGTATCCACGGAGGGGTGCGCCGCCTGACCTGTGCGCTCAGGTTGTACGAGGCCGTGCTCTCGAGCCGCAGAGGGGCAGCCTGGAGGCTGCCCCTCCACTCAGCGACCTAGCTCGAAACGAACCCGTTCTGAAGCAGCCATGTGTGCGCGACGCTGGCGACGGTCTGGTTCTGCACCTCGACCATGGCGTTGAGCGAGAGCATCACCGGGGTCGTCCACTTCGCGGCGACCGGGGCCATCCAGGCGCCGATGGACGGGTTCTTCTGCAGCACGCTCGACCGGAGCACCAGTCCCGCGTTGTCAGGTGGGAAGAGGTTCTTGTCGTCGGTCAAGGTCACCTCGTTGTTCACCTGGATCCCGGAGTCGGTGGTGAAGACCTCACCTGCGTCGCACTGACCCGAGGCGATCGCCTTCTCGGCGGTCGTCCCGATCTGCTGGTAGTGGAAGCTCGCGGCAGATGGCCAGCCATAGGTGCTCACGAGCCCGGGAAGCCCGTCAGGCCGGGTGAGGAACTCGGACATGATGCAGACCTTGGTGTTCGGATGCGACGTCAGGTACGTGCCGAACGCCGCCAGCGAGCTTCCGAACGTTCCGGACTGACTGGACTTGATGGCGATGCCGTTGGTGTCGTCGAATTGCGTCGGCGCAACCCAGCAGAGACCATTCGCCTGATCCTTCTGCTGCACATACGTGAACGCCGCAGCCAGAGCGGTTGGGAAATTGGTGAGCCCGAGGTAGTCACCCAGCTCGGTGCCGGTGTACTGCCAGTACATGTCGATGGTACCGGTGGTCAGCGCAGTGCCAATTGCCTTGTCTGCAGCAGTGAATGTATCCGTGACATTGAAGCCGTGTGCATCGAGCACGTCTGCGGTCATCTGCGCCATCAACTCTTCTTCGGCAAATCCCTTGGCGCCGATCGAGAGCGTTGTGCCGTTACCGCTGGTCTGAGTTCCGCTCGGGCATGTCGCTGTCGTGCCCGCGCTGGTTGACGGAGAAGTGCCGCCGCCGGAGTTTCCACCCCCGCACGCAGCAAGGGTCCCGGGTATCGCGACTGCGATGACCGCGAGTAGCTTGCGCCTCATGGATGTGTTCCTCCACATGTTCAACCGTTGACCGTTCTTGGGACTGTGACACGCTCAATCATTGAGAGGCCCCAGTCTGCCAATAGAGCAAGCGACGCCACCATCACGGCTCCGACGAAAACCACCCTGTCACTGTTGTTGATGCCAGCGGCGATCACGTCCCCGAGGCCGCCACCTCCGATGAAGTTTCCGAGTGTAGCGGTTCCGATGATTAGCACGAGTGCGGTGCGAAGCCCCGCAAATATCAATGGTGACGCAAGGGGCGTCTGGACTCGCACCAAAGCCTGCCAACGCGTCATTCCCATTCCCCGGGCAGCATCGACGGCGGCCGGATCGACCCCCTGGATGCCGGCGACCGTATTGCGCAAGACGGGGAGCAGGCCATACACGACCAGCGCGACCACAGTCGGCGTGACCCCGAGGCCGAGAAACGCGAACAGCAGCACCAGCAGGCCGATGCCGGGGATCGCCTGTCCCAGGTTCGCGATGAGAAAGACCGGCACCCGCACGAGCCGCCCTGCCTGAGCGATCACGACGCCGACCGGCACGCCGATCGCCGCAACCAGCACGAACGAGATCCCCGAGATGTAGATGTGCGAAATCGTCTCCATCATCAGGTTCGGCGCATTGATGACCTCGGAGTCGAAGGGCTTGCCGGTCAACGTCTGGTAGACGCCGATCGAGAGGAGAATGCCGATCGCGACCCATATGGGGACGGCGAATGGGCGCAGGCGGTGGACCCACGCCGGCAGGTGCGGCATCACCGCGACCTCATCGACGCCTGGCGGATGACGTCCGCGTCGATCACACCGAGCGTCTGGTCGCCGTCGACCACCAGAACGCGTCCGTCTGGTGCCCGGAGGACGGCATCGAGCGCGTCGCGGAGCGTGCCGTCCAGGGGGACCGCCGTGGGAGGAGCGGCGCCGTTGACGGCCGTCAACTCCACGTCACGGATGGGGATCAGCGCCAGGCGCCGGACCAGCGGCCCCTCACCGAGGAACCCGGTGACGAATTGGGACTGCGGGTTGGCCAGCAACTCCTCGGGGGTCGTGAACTGCTCGAGCTTTCCGCCCTTGGACAGGAGCGCCACCCGGTCGCCGAGCTTCACCGCCTCGTCGATGTCGTGGGTGACGAAGACGATGGTCTTGCGGACCACGCTCTGGAGGCGGAGCAGCTCGTTCTGGAGGCGCTCCCGGGCGATCGGGTCGATGGCGCCGAAGGGCTCATCCATGAGCAGGATGTTCGGATCAGCTCCGAGGGCGCGGGCGACGCCGACGCGCTGGCGCTCGCCGCCGCTGAGCTCGGACGGCAGCCGGCGTGCATAGTCGGCGGCGGGGAGCCCGATCAGGTCGAGCAGCTCCTCGACCCGTGCCTGAATCCGCTGCTTCGGCCAGTTCAGCAGACGAGGAACCGTCGCGATGTTCTCGGCAACCGTCTGGTGCGGAAAGAGCCCGACCTGCTGGATGACATACCCGATCGAGCGCCGCAGGTCGTTGACGTCGTAGGTTCGGGTGTCGCGGTCATCGATGCTGATCGTGCCGTCGGTTGGTTCGATCAGCCGGTTGATCATCTTGAGCGAGGTTGTCTTGCCGCATCCCGAGGGACCCACGAGGATGACCGTCTCGCCAGACTTGATCTCGAGCGAGAGGTGGTCGACGGCGACCGCGGTCCCGTAACGCTTCACCACGCGGTCGAACGTGATCATGTGGCGGCCACCGAGACCCGCCCGCGGGAGAGTGCCCGCTGAATGCCGGCCAGGATCAGATCGGCGAGGATGCCAATGGCAGCGACGGGGAGGATCCCCGCGAGCACAGCGTCGAGGGTGCCCGTGCTGCGACCGATGGCCGAGATGATGGTCTGGCCCAGGTCGTTCACCCCCACCGTCGCTCCGACAGTTGCGATCGCGACGATCATCACGGTGGACTGCCGGATGCCGCCGAGGATCACCGGGACCGCGAGTGGCAATTCGACCCTGCGGAGCACCTGCCACGGGCTCATCCCCATGCCCCGTGCCGCCTCCACCACCGCCGGGTCGACGGCATTGATCCCCGCCCGGGTGTTCCGCGTCACGGGCAGCAGTCCGTAGAGCACCAGGCCGACGATGACCGGCGGATTGGCCAGCCCGAGCCAGATCGAGAGCAAACCGAAGAGCGCAAAGCTGGGGACGGTGAGGATGGTGCTGGTGACCGCCATGATCACCGTGGACAGGGCCTCGGACCGCGCGGCGGCGATGCCGAGCCCCAGCCCGACCGCGCTCGTGATCGCGATGCACTCGGCGACGATCTCGAGGTGGGTGACGATCTGTGGCTCGATCGATGTCCAGTTGTCGGAGATGTACTGAAAGACGCTCACTTTTGTGAGGCGTCAGTATCCATAACCTCCAGGGGTCGGTGTCGCTGTGGGCGTCGAGCCGGAACCACTGGATGTGCCCGTCGACGAGGATGTCGTCCCCGGCATGGCGGCGAACCACATTCCCGCGATGCCGTTCCCGTTGGTCTGCCCGGGAGCGGTGTCATTGGCGAAGGTGTGGAGCGGCCAGCCGTTATAGGTGACCTCGGTCACGCTCGCGCCGTTGACCATCACCGACACCGTGGCAAGCGCCCCGGTGACGCCGGACGCCGCGGTCGGTGCTCCTGTCACCGCCAGTGGGGGCCACGTCGTGAGGCAGGCTCCGGTACATGCGCCGAGCGTCGAGTTCTTCTCCGGGAGGAAGTAGTAGAGCGTGAAGCCCCTCGGATCGGTCAGCACCATGCCGAGGGATGTGCTCGTCGTGGCGATGGTGGTGCCCGATGCTGCGGGGCCGCTGGTGGCCGGCGGCGTGGTGCCGGACCCGGCGGCGCCGCAGGCGGCAAGCACCGCTGCGCCGGCCAGGGTCAAGACGATGCGTCGCATAGTTGAGCACCTCCGCAATTGGCGATGGTATGAGTACGCCACGGCGTTACGTCGCCGACGCCCTCCCGGGTATTCTCGACCTATGTGCCGAAGCATCAAGACACTCCGTGGCGCCGAACCACCTGCTGACGACGACGATACTCGTGCGGCCGCACTGCAGTTCGTGCGCAAGATCAGCGGCTACCGGGCACCATCCAAGGCAAACCAAGCGGCCTTCGACGCGGCCGTTCAGGAGGTGACCGCTGCTACCACCCGTCTTCTCGAGGGTCTGCAGCAACGCATCTGACGCGTTTAGCCTGCGAACAGCGGATAATCTGCTGATGCGATCAGGCTGGATGCACTACTCCGAGCCGATCGCCCCCATGGTGATGGTCCCGTTGACCGTGCCGCCGTCGTCGACGCGAAGCCTCGCCGCGCGCACGTCACCCTGCACGACGCCGCTGCCTGCCACCGTCAACCTGCCGCGTGCGATCACGTTGCCGGTCACGTTGCCACGGACTGTGACGTTTCGCCCGTTGACCTGCGCACGCACGTTTGCAGAGGACTCCACGTCGACGTCACCCGTCGCTTTGATCTCGCCCTCGGCAGTCCCCTCGATGTGGAGGTCGCCTTCGATCGTGAGCGATCCGTTAAGAACGTCGCGAGGTCCCAGGGTGATGCCCTTGGCACCTGTCGCGCCGTTTCGGTGACCTCCACGTGGAATGGACGCCGCAGCCTCCTCGACTTCGGTGATGTTCTCCATGGAATTGTCCTCTCCTTCTCGTCAGTTGCTCGGCGCATATCGTACTGGTCCTGCGGTCGCTTCGCGGGCGGAGTGGGCGCACGACTCGATCATGCTCGCCGGACTCCCTGACACTTTTCGCCAGCTGCAACTCGATTTCTATCGTGCGGCTGCGCACCGATACGATTCCTGGGCCGGGGGCGCAAACGTTCGTGCCGCCCAGCGGCTTGCGACGTTCATCGATCTGCAGCCGCACGAGCGCGTGATCGACATCGGCTGCGGCACAGGCCTGGTCAGCCGCTCGCTCGGAATCGGCGACTCGACGCTCGAACACATGGCCATCGATCTGTCTCCCGACATGATCGCGCATGCGCGCGAGCAGTCGTCCGGCGAATGTGGCATCCAGTACGCGATCATGGATGCGCATCACCTCGTCTTCAATGACGCGCAGTTCGACATCGCGATACTTGGGCAGTCACTGGCATATCTCGAGGACCCCTGGCAGGCGTTCGCCGAGGTCCGGCGTGTCCTGAAACCCAACGGACGCATCGCCGTGTCCTGCAGGTGCCGGAGTCTGTCGACACCTGCACAAGACGTGTTCTTCGAACGCCTCGAGCGGCTCGCCATCCGCCGTGCGCGGACGCCGTCGCATCACGCGCTGTTCGGCGAACCGTGGGTGCTCACCAACATGCTCGAGATGGCCGGTTTCACCGATGTCAAGTTCACTCAATTGCTTGTCGGTGTTCGCGCTGCCGACGTGCACGAATGGACGGAGCTGATGCAGTGGTCGGGACCGTGGCCGCACGCGATGATCGGTCTGCTGAGCCCCGGCGCTCGCGCCACGTTCGAGGAAGAGCTCGACCGAACCATGCACCGCCTGGGCGAAGGTGATTACGCGTTTCACGGCGCTTTCACCCTCGCCACCGGGCGGCTCCGCGACCAGTCCCCGGCTCAGCCCTCTGCTGAGTCCGCGCTCGAGGAAACGCTCGACGTCTCCGCGGTGCGCTCGTCGCTGTACGCATCGGACTCGGAACCGGCGTTTCCTTCGCCGTAGGCTCCGCTCTCACCCTCACCACTGACCGGTGACCCGGTCACGTCAACCGCGGTCTCATCGTCATGCTCTTCCATCCGTCGGGCCGGTGGGGCGTCACCCGACGGGTTCATGGTGATGGTCGCGTTCAGCGTTGCACCTTCATCGACCCTGAGCCGTCCGGCTCGCAGCTCGCCGGCGAATGACGCGGTCTCGCTGAGGGCAACCAGCTCGCTAGCCACCGCGTTGCCTTCAACGGTGCCGCTGACAACGATGTCGCGAGCCGAGATCTGTGCGCGCGCAGTCCCCGTCGAGTGGACGGTGATCTCACCGGTCGCCGTGACCTCGCCGTCCAGCGTGCCTTCGATGCGGACGTCGCCGTCGACGGTCAGCGTGCCCACAAGCGAATCCCGGGGTCCGAGGACCACCATGCCTCCTGGCTCCGATGCCGCAGGGGTCGCTGCACCACGACGCCCGCGGGCTCGGCCCGATGTCGAAATTCCGGTGTCGCTCGTGTCCATTGCGGCTCCTTCGCTATGGCTCGGCGGTCGCTGCTCGCCGGTATCGTACGGGTCCGTCCGCTCACCGGGTCAGGCGACGAAGTTACAAATTGCGAAACGCCCGGGGTCGGTCAGGCCACCAGATCGCGACTGAACTCACCGACCGCGGCGACGCCGGCGAGTCCCATGGCGTGCGCAAGTTCGTTGCGGTAGGCGTCGAGCACTCGCCGCACACCCGAGGCTCCGCCGGCGGCCAGGCCCCAGAGGATCGGGCGGCCGATCATCGCCGCTGTGGCGCCGAGAGCGAGGGCGACGAAGACGTCGGTGCCGCTCACGATGCCGCCGTCCACGAGGATCGGCGCGCGTCCCTCCACCGCCGCCACGATCTCCGGAAGAGCGATCGCCGAGGCCACGGCTCGGTCGAGCTGACGCCCACCGTGGTTGGAGACCACGACCCCGGCCGCGCCGGCGTCAAGAGATGCTGCCGCGTCGTCAGCACGCAGGACCCCCTTGACGAACACCGGCAGCCCGGCGAGATCGCGCAACCACGCGATGGTGGGCAGGCTGATCGTGGCGTCCTGGTCGAGGCCGGTGGACACCTCGTCGAAGGACGCCCCAGGCGTCAGATGCGCGCCGAAGTTTACGAGGTGCTGCTCCATGGTCAATGGGGCGAGATGGCCGCGACGTTTGAACCCGATGTACGGGGTGTCCACGGTGAGCATCAGTGCCGTCGCACCCAAGCCGGCGGCGCGGCGGACCAGCTCCTCGGTGAGGCGGTGTTCCCTGACCACGTAGACCTGGTACCACCACGGGCCGCCGAGCTCTGCGGCGATCTCCTCGAGCGTCCGGGTCGCCCGAGTCGTGACCACCATGAGGCCCCTCGCGGCTGTGACGCCGCGCGCGGTCTCGACCTCGCCCTCAGCGTGGGCGACCTGCTGATACGCGGTCGGCGCGACGATGACCGGCATCGCGAGGCGCGTTCCGAGGACCTCGGTCGTGAGATCAGGCGTGGCGCCCCCGTGAAAGATTCGGGGGCGGAGCCGGTAGCGACGCCACGCGGCTCGCGACTCCTCGAGGGTGAGCTCCTTCCCCGCGCCGGCGGCGATGTAGTCGAACGCCTCCGTGGGCAGCTTCGCTCGGGCGGCGAGCTCGTGCTCGACGAGCAGGTCGGCCAGGGACTCATCCACAGCGAGGATTGTCTGTCAGCGACGCCTCAACCGGGCGATGGCGTCGGCGTCGGGAGGGGCTGATATTCGTTCAGCGGGATGATCGGCGCCGCCAGGCCGGCGACGATGCCGCTCGAGCACTGTGTCAACTCGATCTGCTGCTCTCCCGGCGCTCCAACCAGGTCGGTCAAGGCGGGGCAGGTGTACGTCACCGTGTGCTGACTCGGGGCCGCGGGCGGGCCGTACTGCACCGCGTCGGTGAAGTGGCATCGCGCATCGCTGTCCGGGACGATGCGAAATCGATGCGTGGCGAGCTCGTCGACACTGGCGTCGGCAACCGTGAGCGTCTTGGGAATGCAGGCCTCCGCAGACGTGACAAAGCACTGTGCAGCCCCCGCCGACGCTGCCGAGGTCGCACCTCCGATACCGACCGAGGCCGTGCCACACGACGGCACCGGCACGAGCGCGGCGGTGAGCGCGGACGCACCCGTCGCCAGCCCCAGCGTCGCGAGGATGACCACGAGGTTGCGGGTCACATTTCGAAATGCACCGCGCCCCTGCATGAGCACGAGTGCGCTGCACACCAGCGTGTCAGCACCGAGCAGCACACCGAAGACAATGCCCGCGATCTCAAAACCGGTCACGGCCGCGACTACCACGGCAATGACCAGCGCGGCGATCTCCATCAGCACGTACCAGCGATTGACGAACCGATGCCCCGCGACCAACGCCACGGGAACGAGGACCGCGACGAGGAGCAGTGACGCCACCAGAGCGAAGCCGAGCCCTGCCCAGAAGCACAGTGCCGCCCATGCAACGAGGACCAGGCCGAAGACGGTCAGGTACTGAAGCCGGCCACGCACGACGCGCAGTCTATTGCCGGGCTACGACGACGGCGCTGCTGCGAGGGTCACGGTCGCTTGATGCTGCTGCCCTGATGGATCGACCCAGCCGATCGCCACGGACTGACCCTGGTGATCGCCCTGGAGCGCCAGCTTGAGCGATGTCGAGGAGACGACGGCCGTGCCGCCGAACGAGGTGATGACATCCCCGACGCCGAGCCCCGTGGCGGCTGCCGGCGTCCCGCTCTCGACACCGGTGGGGCCGCATGCCGATCCCGAGATCAGCACGGCGCCAGGAGGTGATGCGCTGTCACTGACACAGACCCCCAGCAACGCACCCGCGGGCGGGGTCGATGGATTCGCGATGATCTGATGCGCGTAGTTCAGCGCGGTGTCGATGGGGATGGCGAATGCCTGGATCACCCCGGGCTGGGGTCCTGTGCGCCCGCCGCTTGCGGCGGTGTCGATGCCGATCACTTGCCCATTGCTGTTGACGAGTGGCCCACCCGAGTCACCCGGCTGGATCGGGGCATTCGTTTGAATCATCCCGCTCAGGTTCTCGCTCGTCTGTCCCGTCGAGTCCGACGCTGTGATCTGCTGGTCCAGAGCGGTCACTGTGCCGGTCGCCACGGCCGGCGCGCCGCCGGCGCCCCGAGCATTGCCGAGCGCGGTCACTCCGTCTCCGACGTTCACGGTGGACGAGTTCCCGATCGGGGCTGTCGACAGTCCACTCGCCCCCTGGAGCTGGAGCACTGCGACGTCGTGGACGGTGTCCTGGCCGACAAGGTTCGCGGGGAAGATTTCGCCCGTCGAGGTGAGGCGCACGCTGATCGCCTCTCCACCGGAGACGACATGGTCGTTGGTGAGCACGAGTCCCGATGACGTGAGCACGATGCCCGTTCCGGCCGCGGCAGCACCGCCGCCGAGCGTCGTGTCGATGTCGACGATCGCCGCTTCGACACCGGAGGTGTTCCCGGAGCCTCCCAGGCCATGGGTTGCGATCACTGCTGTCGCAGCCGCGCTCGCGGCGAAGACGAAGATGACGATCGCAGCGCCGAGCATCAGCAGACGTGATGTCCGCCTCGGTGGTGGCGGCGGCTCGTAGCTGTAGAACGGTTGCGGCCACCACCCGGGGACCGGCGGCGGCGACGACCACCCCGAACCCGCCCATGGGTCGTCGGTTCGCGCTCCCCCTGACCACGCCGGAACGCCGGCGGGGACCTCCTCCTCGCTCATCGTGAGTCTATTGTCGCGACTTCCCACTGTCGACTGCATGACGGGGACGTCCCGCGTTCCTGCGCGGTCGGCGCGGAACGCGGGTGTCCCCCTCCGTACGGCGGAGCTACATGACGTTGAAGGTTTCCGCGACCTCGATGCTCGAGCCGCCGCCGAGCACAGGGCAGCCCTTGGCGAGCGCCACCGCTGCGTCGAGGGAATCGGCCTCGAGCAAGCTGTAGCCGGTGGCCGCGTTAGCGCCACCTCCGTCCGAAACTGATCCATCGCTGGCGATGGTCTTGGTCTGCCCGACCGGGTTGCCGCCGTCAGCGAGCGCGGGTCCGAGGTTCTGGAACCAGGTACCCCATGCCGCCATCACCTTGTCCTGCGCTTCCTGGCCCTCGGGCATGCTTCCGCCGTGGTAGACGAGCAGATATTTCGCCATGTCGTGCCTCCTTGTGTCGTCAGTTGCTGTTCGCGCTGATCGCGCGGATCACTGTGGGTTCGAGGCGCGCTTCGAGGAGCGCGCGCTCGGATGGGTTGTCGGTGAGCTCGATGGCGCGGCGATCGGCGTCCGCCGCCTCATCCAGCCTGCCGAAGCGGCGGAGCAGCTCCGCACGTGTCGCCCAGTACAGGTGGTAGCCGTCCAGCTCGGCACGCAGCGCGTCGAGCTCCTCCATCGCCGGTACCGGGCCGGCGACGTGCTCCAGAGCGATGGCGCGGTTGAGGCGGACCACCGGGCCTGGGCTGAGCCGCACCAATGCGCCGTAGAGCGCGAGGATCTGCGGCCAGTCGGTCTCGTCGAACGTCGGGGCCTCGGCGTGACACGCGGCGATCGCGGCCTGCAGCCAGTACGACCCGGGACGGCCCAGGCGTCGCGCCTGCTCGAGCAGGGTGCCGGCCTCGGCGATCGCCGCATGATCCCAGCGCGATCGGTCCTGGTCGCGAAGCAGCACGAGCGCCCCGCGCGCATCGAAGCGGGTCGTCCGGCGCGACTCATGCAGGCGCATCAGCGCAAGCAACGCGAGGACCTCGGGTTCGTCCGGGAGCATCCGGGAGAGCAGCCCACACAGCCAGATCGCGTCCGCGCAGAGGTCGCGGCTCGTGGACATGTCCGGTCCGCTGCCGAGATACCCCTCGTTGAACACGATGTAGAGCGATGCGAGCACCTCGGCCAGGCGGTCCGGGAGCTCGTCGGCACCCGGCACTCGGTACGGGATCTGCGCGTTGACGATCTTTCGCTTCGCGCGGACGATTCGCTGCGCCATGGTCGCCTCCGACACGAGGAACGCGTGCGCGATCTGGCTCGTGGTCATGCCCATGACCGCGCGAAGGGTCAGGGCAACCTGTGCATCGCGCGCCAGCGCGGGATGGCAGCACGTGAAGATCAGACGAAGCCGGTCATCGGGATCGGACCGGACGTCCGGCGCCCAGCCGTCAGTCAGCAACTGAAGCTTCGCCCGGTACGTCGAGTCGCGACGCAGCCGGTCGATGGCGCGACGCCGTGCTGTCTGGAGGAGCCACGCGGCCGGCCGCTCGGGCACGCCGTCCAGTGGCCAGCGTTGCAGGGCAACGACCACGGCGTCCTGGACCAGGTCCTCCGCGAGGTCGAAGTCACCGGTGATCCGCACCAGCGATCCGCAGATGAGGCCCACCTCCGCGCGGAAGACGGCGTTCATCGCCTCGCCGGTCGGGTCGTTCAGCATCGCGTCGCGAATCCCTGCCGGACTCAGCCGGCCGGATGGTTGGGCATGTCTTCGTGGTTCACCACCGGGCGGATCTCGACGGCCTGATCTTGACGCGGCCATCTCTTGGCGATCGCGATCGCATCGTCCAGGTCCGCGACGTCGATCGTCACGAAGCCGGCCACCGTCTCCTTGCTCTCCATGAACGGGCCGTCGGTCACGAGCGGCCGGCCGTCCTGGAAGCGGACCGTGGTCGTGGAATTCGAATGCTGAAGTTCCTCGCCGCCGCGGAGCTTGCCCTCACGCCCGATCTCGGCGAACCATCGGTCAACCGCCGCGTAGTGGGCGCGCTGCGCCGCATCGTCGAGGGCGGCGTCGTCGGCCGATGTCTCCTCGTTCTTGATGAACAGCAACATGTACTTCACGGGTTCAGCTCCTTCGCATCCAGATACGTCGTCCCAATGATGACGACGAACGGCGCGCGCCTAAATCGACAGGTCTCGGGCTGAAGATCCGGTCCGGGGGCTGGGTGTCCCTGTCAGGCTGTCATCTCGTGGTCGACTGGAGCGTGCTGAGCCAAGCCCGTCTCGGCGGCGAGGATCGATCGAACGTCGATCGCCTCCGTCGGGCATGCGAGGCAGCGGAACCGCTCGACCTCAAGGTCGAGCTCGACGAAGCCGATCATCTCAGCCGGCCGATCCACTTCCTCGCCTCGGCCGGCGCCGACGTGATCGGCTATGCAGGGATCACCGCTGGTGACGAGTCCGAGGTCTGCGGGATGGTGCATCCATCCTGGCGCGGTCGCGGGGTCGGGCAGGCGTTGCTGGCCCACCTGAAGGCGGCGGCTTCTGAGCTGGGTCGGGAGAGCATGCTGGTCATCTGCGAGGATGCCGGTCCCGCGGCGATTGCATGGATGCACCGCCTCGGCGCCACCCTCGAGTCGGCTGAGCGCCGCATGGTGGTCCGGCTCACGGCAACGGACACACCGTCGACAGCCGGTGCTCCCTTGGAGGTTCGGCCGGTGCGGGCCGTCGATCACGACAGGGTGGTCGAGTTGCTGGGCGGGGAGTTCAGCGATCGTCCGGAGGAACAGCGACTCGTCGGCCTCGACGGCGTCGGCATCGTCGGCACGCTTCGCCTGATCGAGTCATCGCAGCGCACGATGATCTACGGATTCGTCATCGACGAGGCCCGCAGGGGCACGCGACTCGGCACGCGAATGCTCGCCGCGGTCCTCGAGCGTCTGCGTGCTGACGGTGTCGACGAGGTCGGCCTCGAGGTCAGTCCCGACAACACCCCGGCCGTGCGGCTCTATGAGCGGTTCGGGTTCGAGACGGTCACCACGTATCGATACATGCGCCTCCGCACCGCGCCGTCGCAACTCCTGGAGTAGTCGGGCTCAAAGCCAAGCCGATGGCAGTCGCTGCTGACGACTACCGAAATGGTGGTTGCAGCGGAGGTGGCAGCGCGGGTTGCGCCGCATGCCCGGGCTGCAGATATCGATCCCAGAGCCCATTCAGATGATCCTGGTAATACAGCGAATACAGGCCGAAGACAAAGCTGAGCACGAGCCCGACCAGCGGCTCCGCACGATTGGGGCTTCCCGCCTGCGCCTCCATACGCGCAATCCGGGTGCCGGTGCGATAGATGGTGATGAAGGGCGGAATGATGAGCAGGAACCCCGGGATGAACGCGAGCACGGACAGCACGGGCCGGATCGAGTTGTCCCCGAGAAAGCGTCGCGCCTCGTCGTTGACCTTGTAGATCCAGACGTAGTGATAGATGCCGAGCGTGATGAGCGGCAACCCCAGCCACACCGCGATCACATTGCGTTTCTTGTACGTCTGGTTTCCAACCACCACGAGCTGTGCCATCGCCTACCTCCCTGTACTCCGCGGTGCGAGCGTCAGTCCCGACTGATTCTGAGGACGACCTTACCGGTGACGTTCCGCGCCAGGAGGTCGCGGGCGAGGGCGCCGCCGCGTGTCCAGTCCTCCTCCACGTTGATGTGCGGAACGAGGTGGCCCGCGACGACGAGCGAGCACAGCGTACGGAGATCCGACGCTGCGCTCTGCGTATAACTCAGCTCGTCGAAGATGAGCATCGAGCGAACGGTGGCTCCGAGATGGGCGCCGAACCAGCGCGGACCAAGCGTCGCCGGCTCCATGAGCGTCGAAGCGTACGAAACCACCATTCCGTGCGGCGCCACGACATCGAGGCACCGGGTCAACACCTCGCCGCCCACACCGTCCAGGATATGGTCGTATTCATCCTGCGCGTCGCGGATGTCACGGAGCACGTGGAAACACGCGGCTGCCGCGATCGCATTCGCTTCCGGGCTGCGGATGAGACCGGTCACGGTCATTCGCACCGCGCGCGCCAGCTGGACCGCGAGGTGCCCCACTCCTCCGGAAGCCCCTGTGATGAGCACGCGCTTCCCTGCCGGAAAGCCACCAAGCGCCAGGGCCCGGACTGCGGTCACGCCCGCGACCGGGAGGCAGGCGGCCTGAGCCGACGTCACTCCGTCTGGCACCGGAGCGAGGTAATCCACCGGGACCGCTACCAGCTGCGCCCACGCTCCGTTGTTGACGAGGCCGACAACAGTCGTCCCTGCGGCCGGGCCTGCCCCGCTCTCTGCAGGGCGCTCGACCATCCCAACGACGTCCCACCCCACCTGCTGCCCAGCGGGGGCGTTCCTGGCTCGCAAGACTTCTCCGCGGTTGAGGCTCGTCGCCTCCACACGCACCACGGCCTCGTTCGCTCTGGGCTGTGGCTCGGGCACCTCGGTGATGCGGAGCACGTCGTCGTCGCCGGTTGTGGTGAGGGCAAGCATCGGGTTGTTCTCCGGTCCGTCCCTCGGCCTGGCTAGACCGCGCAGCTGTCGTCGGTGCAGGCGCTGTCGACGTCGCCGGCCGCGACCATCTGGAGGGGATGCGCGGCGGTCCAGGCCTCTTGCATGGCTCCGAGGATCAGTTCGGACGGCTGCGCTCCGGAGACGCCGTAGGCACGATCGAGCACGAAGAACGGGACCCCTGTGATGCCCAACTGGCGCGCCTCCAACTCGTCATGGCGAACGTCGCCGGCATAGGCATCGCCGGCGAGCACGTCACGGACGGCATTCTCGTCGAGACCAGTCGCGACCGCGAGCCGGATGAGGGCGTTGTGCTCGCCAATCGGCTCTCCCTCGACAAAGTAGCCCGCCATCAGGCGCTCCTTGAGCGCGTCCTGCTTCCCCACCGAATGTGCGTAGTGGATCAGGCGGTGCGCATCGAACGTGTTGCCCGACCTTGCGCGGCCGAGGTGAAAGTCCAGGCCCTCGGTGGCGGCGTTCGCGGTCACACGCGCCTGAGCTGCCTCGGCGGCGGCGCGACTCATGCCGTACTTGGAAGCCAGCCGTTCGACCGGATCACCCTCCGTGGTGGCCGGGGCACTCGGATCAAGCTGGAAGCTGCGCCAGGTGACGTTGACCTCTCCCCGATGATCGAACGCAGCCAGGGCGCGCTCGAAACGGCGCTTGCCGATGTAGCACCAGGGACAGACGACGTCGGACCAGATCTCAATCTCCATGGCGTTGGTTGTACCGCATTGCCGCTCTGATCACGCCTTTTGGCGAACCGCCCCGGGCCGGGGAGGCGATTCGGGTTCGGAAATCCTGACTTCGGGTACAGAGATTCCAGCATCAACGAACCGGACGCCACGCGGTGGCCGGCCAGAGAGAACTGAAGACATGGCTGAACTCACATCCGAACTCCTCCCGATCCTCCAGCTGGACGACGTCGTCGTCCTGCCTGGCATGACCGCCACCCTCGCGGTGGAAAGTGACCCGCAGCGGGCCGCCCTGACCGCCGCGCAGAAGGGCAACCGTCTGATCCTGCTCGTGACGCGCATCGACGGCCGCTTCTCGACGATCGGCACGGTCGCCCAGGTGGTCGAGTCCGGTCAGCTGCCGTCTGGTGCGGAGGTCACCATCCTCAAGGGGCTGCACCGCGCCCGCCTCGGTGGTGGCCAGTCCGATATCGGCGGCGCCCTCTGGGTTCAGGTCGAGCCCCTTCCCGACGGCGACCCGACCGATGCCGCCCGCGAGCTCGCGCGCGAGTACCGCGCGCTCATTGAGAACCTCCTCGAGCTCCGAGGCGCTGGGCGCGCCATCGAAGCTGTCCGCTCGGTTCGCCATCCCGGCCACCTGGCCGACCTGGCGGGATATTCGCCGGACTTCAGCATCGAGCAGAAGCTCGAGGTCCTCGAGACGCTCGACCTCGAGCAGCGGCTCTCCCGGCTGATCGGCTGGACCAAGGATGTGCTCGCCGACGCCTCCGTGCGCGAGAAGGTCCGCACCGAGGTCAACGAGGGCATGGAGAAGACCCAACGGGATTTCCTCCTCCGCCAGCAACTCGAGGCGATCAAGAAGCAACTCGGCGAGGGCGGGGACGACGTCACCGCCGGGTACCGAGCCCGCCTCGAGAACGCCGGCATGCCCGAGAACGTCCGTACCGAAGTTGAGCGCGAGCTCGACCGGTTCGAGCGGACCAGCGAGCAGAGCCCCGAGCACGGCTGGATCAGGACCTACCTCGACTGGATGTTCGAGATCCCCTGGAACGTGCGCTCCGACGACAACCTCGATCTCATCGAAGCGCGCCGGATTCTCGACGAGGACCACACCGGCCTCGAGGACGTCAAGCAGCGAATCATCGAATTCCTGGCTGTCCGGAAGCTCCGCAGCGAGCGCGGCATCAGCGTGCTCGGCGGCGGATCCGGGGCCATCATCACGCTCGTCGGACCCCCTGGCGTCGGCAAGACGTCGCTCGGCGAGTCGGTCGCCCGAGCGCTGGGCCGCAAGTTCGCGCGGATCTCGCTCGGTGGTATCCACGACGAGGCCGACATCCGCGGACACCGGCGCACCTACGTCGGCGCCCTTCCGGGGCGGATCGTGCGGGCCCTCAAGGAGGCCGGCACCAAGAACCCGGTGATCATGCTCGACGAGATCGACAAGGTCGGCAGCGACTGGCGGGGCGACCCCTCCTCGGCGCTGCTCGAAGTGCTCGATCCCGCGCAGAACAACACCTTCCGCGACCACTACCTCGAGGTCGACCTCGACCTCTCCGAGGTGCTCTTCATCCCGACCGCCAACGTGTGGGAGACGATCCCCGCGCCGCTGCTCGACCGGATGGAGCTGATCCGTCTTGACGGATACACCGAGAACGAGAAGGTCGCGATCGCACGCGATCATCTCCTCCGCCGGCAGATCGAACACGCCGGGCTGCGGCCCGACGAGGTCAGCATCACCGACGCGGCGATCCTCACGGTGATCACCGATCACACCCGCGAGGCAGGCGTCCGGAACCTCGAGCGGGAGCTCGGCAAGATGACCCGCAAGGTAGCGACGCGCATCGCCGGGGGCGACCTGGTCGCACCATTGGTGATCACACCCGCCGAGGTGCGTGACCTGCTGGGCAAGGCCAAGTTCGACAACGAGGTGGCCGAACGCACGGCTGTCCCAGGCGTGGCCACCGGGCTTGCGGTGACCGGCACCGGAGGCGACGTGCTCTTCATCGAAGCAGCCAACGCTCCCGGCGACGGCAAGCTCACGCTCACCGGCCAGCTGGGCGACGTGATGAAGGAGTCGGCGCAGATCGCGCTGTCCTACGTCAGGGCTCATGCGGCGGCGTTGGGAATCGATCCCGAAGCTGCCCGCCAGAGCATGCACATCCACGTTCCGGCAGGCGCCGTGCCGAAGGATGGGCCGTCTGCAGGCGTCGCGATGACGACCGCGATGGTCAGCCTGTTGACCGGACGGCCGATGCGCAGCAGCGTTGCGATGACCGGTGAGGTCACCCTCCAGGGGCTCGTGCTCCCGATCGGCGGCGTCAAGCAGAAGGTCCTCGCGGCCCATCGGATGGGCCTGCGCGAGGTGATCCTGCCCCGGCGCAACGAGAAGGACATCGAGGATGTCCCGGAGAGCGTGCGCGACGTGATGACGTTCCACCTGGCGAGCCGCGTTGAGGAAGCCCTCAACGTCGCGCTCGAACCGGTTGTGACGCCAGTCTTCGCCGCAGCCTAAGACTCAGGATCGTCCGGGTCGGGGCCAACGTGGTCGCGACCCGGGCGGCCTAATCGCACAGGACCGGCTACCATCGACTGAGTGAGATTCACGCTGAAGGTCGCCCGTGTAGTGGCGTCGGTGCTGATCGGGATCGGCGTCTGTCTCTGGACGGCAGAATTAAAGGTTCTCGTCTCGTCTCACGTATGTGGGCCGACAATCCAGATCGTGTGCGGTGTACACGTGTCTCTTTTCGCGTTCTGGCTCTGCGCCGTGTTCGGAGTAGTCACAACGGTCGCTGTGTTCCTCCTCGTGGGGATCCTTTCGCGACCGTCATCCCGTGACGGCGGCAGCTCGGTGCACCAGGGGCGTCCGGCTTAGGTCTTTCCGGCCACGATTCGGCGCGTGGTGGAGGTCCCGTCCGCGGCTAAGGCGTTGCCCAACCCCACGAATGCGTCACTGTCTTCAGAGCCGCTTCACCAGGTGTTTGCAGTGTCGGCTCGGTGTCGAGTTCGATGAGATAGATGGCCTGTGTGTGGCGGTCGATCAGGTCCTCTTGCAAGTTGGGCGTGCCCGCAGTGGCATAGGTGAGGCTGAGACCGTACGCGGTGTCATTCAGCCAAAGGTCGACGTGCGGGGGATTGACAACCTTCACATCGGTCGCGCCGGTGGGAGTTCCGATCACCCTGTCGACCAACTGAGTTGGCGTCATGGTGGCGGGATTGGGAAGCCCAGCTGCAACTGCCGCAGCGTAGGGCACCGCCTGAATCGTGATGCCGATTGCGCCGGGAATCGGCACCCCCGCGGTGGTGAGCGAACCGCGCGAACTGAGCTGATATTCGGTTGCACCCTTGAGGGTGATGGTCTTGAGCGACCATGACACTGGGTACAGCGCGCTGAATCCGTTGCCGACGAGAATGCGGGTGGTTGGTGTAGCAACTGGAGCGCTCGCGCTGCCGCACGCGACCATGGTCAGCGCAATCGCGCAGCCGGTAATCAGCCTGCGGTTCACCTTGCGAGTGTAGACGCGGGTTGTAACGGCGCTGTGACCGTCAGGGTGCAACCCTGAGGGCGCGGAATCGTCGGACCGCAGAACTTCCTGATGTTCTGCACCGCGATCGTCCCCAGCGAATCAGACCAAGACAGCCGCTTTGGACGCTGCTGTCTTGCGTTGCGTGAGCCGAGCGAACTGCGCCACGAGTTCGGCTGGGCCGATCGGCCGGCTGATGAGATATCCCTGAAGCTCGGTGCAGCGTCGCTTCGCCAGGTAGCGACGCTGCGCTTCGGTCTCGACTCCCTCAGCGACGACCTTCAGCCCAAGGCTCAGACCCATCGCGATCATGGCGTCGACGATCGGTGCCTCTTGATTCTCGGTGACGATCGCCTGGGTAAACGAGAGATCGATTTTGACCGTGTCAACAGGGAATCCTTGCAATCTGCTGAGCACGGAGTACCCCGTGCCGAAGTCATCGATGGCGATGCGAACACCGAGGTCTCGGATTGCCTTGAGCAGTGTGAGCGCCTCGCCCACCTGAGGGACCGCGGCGCTCTCGGTTATCTCGAGCTCGAGTAGGCGGGGATCCAGGCCGCTCCGATGCAGAGCGTCGCGGACACGCTCGAGCAGCTTGCAGCTGACCAAGCTCCTGCCCGAGACATTGACCGCGACTGGAATCGGGCCGATCCCGGACATTACCCATTCCTGCGCTTGGCCACACGCGGTCTCCAATACCCAGGTGTCGACATCGTTGATGAGGCCGGACTGTTCAGCGATCGGTATGAACGCGTCCGGTGGGATGCGCCCACGCGTGGGATGATTCCAGCGCACCAGCGCTTCGGCGCCCGTCAGGGCTCCTGTCTGTGCATCCACTTTGGGCTGATACATGAGCAGGAGCTCGCCACGCCCGATGCCGATGCGGAGATCCTGTTCAAGGGTCATTCGCTCCACGGCGGCGACATACATCGTGTCGGTGAAGACAGCATTTCGGTCCTTGCCGTCCGCCTTCCCGACATACAAGGCAACATCAGCGTTGCGCACCGCATCCGTGGCACGTCCCACGCCGGACGACGTGGCAACTCCAATCGTCGCGGTGACAGACAGACTGCGTCCAGCGATGATGAAGGGTGCGCGAAGCGCCGCCCTCAGGCTCTCGGCAACAACCAGCGCAGTGGCGGCTTCAGGGATGTCTTCCAGAAGGACGGCGAACTCGTCGCCTCCGAGGCGCGCAGCCGTGTCACCGGACCCGATGCCCGCTGCAAGCCGCTCTGAGACTCGCAGGAGCAGATCATCGCCGGCCGCGTGTCCAAGGCTGTCGTTGACGGTCTTGAAGTTGTCGAGGTCGAGCATCAGCACGGCGTAGCAGCCGCCGCTGCGCTCCAGACGCTGATGAGCGTGCTCGAGCCGATCGCCGAACAACGATCGATTCGGCAGCCCGGTGAGGGCGTCATGAAATGCCTGATGCTCGAGCTCACGCCGGAGCCGCACCCGGTCGGTCACGTCAGTCGGACAGATGATCATCGCGCTCTCACCGTCAAAGATCACCTGGCGGGTATCCACTTCGATGTCGAGCACGTGGCCGGCCTTGGTGCAGTGGCGGATATTGTCGAAATGGGTACGCCCGCCGCGCATCGCGTGAAGATTGCGGTACAGCAGGCCCCGATCCTCCAAGGGACGGATGTCCGTCAGGTTGAGGGTCATGAACTCTGCACGGGTGTAGCCATACAACTCCTCGGCGGCTTTGTTCACCGACAGGAATCGGAGAGGGCTGCGTTCGGATGCCAGCTCAGGCAATCTGGTGACGAGCATCGGCTGCGGACTGTCGTCGAACAGGGAGCGGAAGGTCTCCTCGCGCGTCGTCGCGATGCGCGCGTCCTGAGCCAGCTGATCAGCGATCGCCTCGATGGCCACAATCTTGGCCCGACGCCGGCGGACGACGAGGGTGACCATGATCATCAGCAGTCCCGCGCCGATGACGATGCCAGTCGACAGCACAAAGGCGAGTGTCACGCCGCTCGATGCGCCCGCTTGCTCCTCGCGAGACTCCGCTGCGAGTTCAGCGTCGAGCGTTGTGAATCTCGGTTCTCCGAGCAGCGTGTTGAGAGTCGAGGCTGCTTGCGTGGAGCCAGAACGCAGAGCCATCAGCTCCCAGGAAACGGCGGCCTGGTAGTCGTCAGCCCGACGAGTGACAGCGATGAGTCCGGCATCGGATGTGCCGTTGGATTGAAGGAGGGCCAAGGCGGCCGTTGCCTCGGCTTGCAAGGTGGTCCTAGTCGCCAGGTTATCGAGCACGCCCGCTTGCTCCAGCGCGGTGGCCGTGCGCAGAGCGCTCACAGCCTGAGACGCCAACTGCTGACGCGTAGACCAGGTGTGCAGCGTCGCCAGCGCGATGACTACGCCCAAGGTGAGCAACGTACAAGCGCCGGCGGTGAGCCAGGATGGGTAGTCGCGGCGATGCGCGCTCCTCCCCGATATCGTGAATCTCACTTCCTGCCTCGTGATTGACGCGCAGCAATCGTCAGCTGCCTCTGTGCCCAACCTACCCTGGAGCGTGTGGGTGGATCGGGGCATCGGAGGCTCCGAACAAAGCCGAAACAACCACAGCGGCCCCGAATTGGCACTCGGCGTGCCAGACGGAGCCCGGAGAACTTCGGACCGCGGGACCGATCTCCAAGGCGCGTCCGCAACCGCAACGAAAAGAGTGCCGAGAAAGGGAATCGAACCCCTGCCTCAATTCGCGAAACTCGATGAAGGGTAACGCAGAATGGCGGATCGGCACCCAACTGGCACCCACTTTCGGCGGCTCGATCGACGCCTGAACGCGTCACCGAATCGTTACGTACGCCCTGTTCCCTCGAAGCCCTTCGGCCGCGATGCTCAATTACATGGTCGCCGCACTGCCCACCCTGCTCACCCCAGAAGAGGTCGCCGAATATCTGCGCATCTCCACGCTGACCGTGTACAGGGCACTCAGAGATGACGAGATCGAACACGCTCAGATCCGCGGCCTATACCGGATCACCGAGGACGCCGTCGCCGCCTATCTCGAGAAGCGCACGACACGAGCACCGGCCCGCAACCCAGGGAGAGGAGCGAGGCATGCAGGCCGACGAGCTCGCGCCTCCTTCTAGGCGGCACACCCGGGCCCACGGGACTGGGACGCTCTTCTGGCACACCCCGCGGCGGCGATGGGTCGCCAAGGCGTCCGTGGCGGACGGACGGCGCACCAAGTGCTTCTCGTCGCTGCAATACGGTAGCCGGGGAGCGGCCCGTAGGGAGGCAGAGGCGTGGCTGCAAACGATGGCCGTGGACAACCGTCGTGGCGATCTCGTCCTCCTTCGCGGCTCCACCCCACTTCTCGCGGACGCGATCACCGAGTACCTCGCGAAGTTCGCCGGCACGACCCCCGAAACACTGGTCCATCTGGAACGCCGCCTGCGCAAGCTCGAGGACCCCAAGGACCCGCAGCGACGAATCGCCGATGTGGACGACACCCTCCTCGGGCCCTTCTTCACCGCAATCGCCGCGCAGTACTCACCCAAGGAGTACGCGCACACTCGGGCAGCAGTGCGGGGAATGCTCGAGCATTACCGGCATAAGCGGAAGATCCCCGGCAGTCAGGTTGACTGGGCGCTCATCAAGGACCCTGTTGTCCAGCCCCGGAACTATCAGCTCTTCCAAGTTGTCGGAAGTCCGGATGCGACCGGCGAGAGGGATGAGCGGATGCGGTTTCTCGCCGCCGCCCGTGCGGGGTCGGCGGATTGCTCCTGTCACCCATCGGGCGCCTACCTCGAGGCGCTCTTCGCACTGCAGGCGAACGAGGCGCTGAGCCCGGGCGAAGCCCTCGGGCTTGCCTGGGCTGACCTACCCAGCGACCTCTCCACCGTCAGTATCAATCGCACCAATCACAAAGTGAGCCGCATCCTCGCGAAAATCGAAGCTCGGGTCGGCCGGCGCGATCTGACACAGCTCGCAAAGGAGTTCACGAGCGGGAGAACCGGAGCCAAGCGCTCCGCCAGGATCCGGACCCTTCCGCTCTCGGAGGGCTCTCGGGGCGCCCTCCAAGCCTGGCGCGACCAGGCGCCGGTCGACGCCGTCCTGGTCTTCCCTGCTGCAGACGGCGGCCCAGAGCGGCTCCAGCACGTGGACGCCCTGTGTAAGCGCCTCTGCGTTGTTGCTGGCCTCCCCCATCACGTCCCTACCGATTTTCGACACACGGCGATCACGATTGCGCTTGCATACACCCGGCAGGCCGATGGCGTCTCGATCGCCGACGTGAGCCACTGGGCTGGCCACGCCCAATCGTCAACAACCCTCGACAACTACACGCACGTGCTGCCGCAGGCACCGGGTCTCATCGCGGCGCTCGCCAGACACCATCGCGCTGATCTGAAAAGCAGTCAGACGTGGCCGCTGGGACGCACGGCTTCGCCAAGGAGGGCGGTCGTGTGACGATGAACCCGTTGATGGTGAGTAAGACCCACATCGACAACCTCGTGGCGCTGGCCTGCTTTGGTCAGATCGACGACGGTGGGTCGTCGACGCGGGATTACTTGACGCGAGTGGTGGCGCGCTCCCGCCGCTCACAGTGATTGTTCGCACCGACTCAAGAGGAAGCGGAGTCAGCACCGGCGTGAGACCGACCGGTTGCACGCATTAGACAAAGGAGAATGGACATGGCTTTGGCAGCAGAACATCACGCGCAAGTGCCCGCCTGGGCTTGGAGTAATCACGAATGGGCTCCCGTCGTCCTCATCTTTACTGAAACCGTTCTGGCCGCGAAGAACATCATTGCGAAGTACGTTGATTTCAACAATCAGCGCATAGACTGGGATGCAATCGCGGAAGCCGCCGGGCCGTGGTCGCGGTCCGAGCGGCTTATGGTCAGCGTCGCCTGGTCTTTGTGGGGCGGCACCCGTGACTTGCAGTACATCAGTCCGTTCGTCAACCCGCGAGACATCGTTGGCGAGCTTGATAGCCACAGCTTTCCCGTTGTGATGGAGGCGATTCAAAGAGCAAGACCGTAGCGCCAACACTAAGGCCGCAACCCACATATCGCCCGCACGCCGCGAGCTCCTCAAAATGCGGATGTTCTGGCCGCACATACAACGCTGGCACCCACGGGTCCAGCGGATTCTAATCAGCGCAGGCTCCCCTCCCGAGCCAGCGTCCCGACCTCGATAACTACGTGAAGCTGGTCGTGGACGCGCTCAGCCCGGCAACCAAGGGCGGCTGGGGCCTGTGGCTCGACGACGCACAGATCGTCGACGTCACCGCCGGCAAGAGCTACGCGGGGCCGGCCGGGTCGGCTGGCGGGTCCACGTCGCTGAGGTCGTCGCGGCCCAGGCACCGGAGGCAGCGCCGGAAGGCGCACGACGGCGACCCCGACGGTCGGTCGGGTGAGCAGCGCTCCCCCGGACGACCCCAGTCGACGCGACGCCCTTGCGTCCCCGGTTGTGCACGTTCCCCGGACGTGATCAACCAGTCAAAGCCGCGCAATGGTCGGCGCGGTCGCTTTCGCTCGTACTGCGCCAACCCCGAGCACACCGCAGCAGGCGCGCACGTGCTTTGCCAGCGGCAGGGCTCGGGCGCGCCGGAAAACGGCAGGGATCAAGCGCCGACACTGACCCTCATGCCTGGCAGAGCTGCCGACCCGATCAGCGACGACGGCAGCGCCGAGACGTCGTGCAGGGCCGCAGGCAACGTCATCGACCAGGGCTCGCGCGCTCCCATCGTTGCGGTCGTGTCAGAGCAAGTCCCCCTGGATGCCAGCCAGGATCCAGGTTGGCCTGCATCCCTCGACGGGGAGCTGACCGGCAGCACGTCAGCGCTGCCCGGCACCGCCCGCTCGAGATCACGCTCGACATGCGGGGAGCCGGTGTTGAAGGCATCACGGTCCGGATCGCGTTTCATTGAGCTGCGCTGCCAACCGTGAATTCGAGTGTGCTGCAGATTCACGTTCGCGATGTTCCCTTGCGGTTGGTGCGCTCGCGGGTGCGCTCCCGAGGTGGGGCATTGCCGTGGCCGGTCAGATGTCCCGGAGGTGCGGCGACCTCCAGGGGTGAGAACTGGGGCTCCCAGAGCACCCGACTGCGCCGGATGATGTAGTGGGAGCGGCAGGGCAACTGCCGGCTGCCGACCGACGGCCAGAGCGACACGGTTTCACCGTCGTAGGTCAACGCCCAGGAACGAGGGCTCAGTGGCGTGACGACCTCGACGCCGCAGCCGCAGAGACAGGCGTGCAGACAGGTGCCGTGCGCAATCGAGATGTACAGAGTGCGCGCCCGCATCTGCCGCGGCACCTGGTCGACAAACTCGTGTCGGATGCTCCGCACCCGGCTCATGCGCAGTCCTCGTTGAGCAGGTGGTCGGACTCCAGGGTGTACATGCTGTGGTGCTCGTGCTCGGCGTCGTGGTAGTACCCGATGAGCTTCTTCCACTTGATCACCGCCATCGCGGCGTTGAGCGCATTCAGCTCCACGATCTGGATGTTCTGCCCGTACTCGTCATGGTCGTGCTCGTCGGAAAGCGGAATGCGGTGCCGTGCTCGAACATGGTCGCGCTGCGCCGGGGTGCTGGTGGTGACCCGCAGGACGCCGTCAAGAGCGCCGTCGATCTGAAGAACGTCCATTCCCACGTCGATGAAGGTGATGTCGAGTTCCTCCAGCCGCTCGATGATGACCTGTTTGGCGGTCCCGCCTGGGAATGCGAGGAAGACGAAGGTCATGCCGTTCAACAATTCGAGGTTCGCGGCCGTGAGGTACACGGGGTGAGCGACGATCCCCCGTCGAAAGCCTGAATACCGCGCCTCGTGGTAGTTGGCCTTGAGCGATTTGGCGTCCAGTTGCTCGCGCGTGGGAACGCCGGGGGAGCGGTATGCGTTGTGCAGGAAGAACGTGTCGCCGTCGAAGAGGTGGATCTCCGCGACCTCGGTCCTGGCGAGGTAGTCGAGGATGTACGAACCGCTGCCGCCGAGGCCGACGATGGCGATGCTGTGGCTGCGCAACCTTGCGTTGAGCGCGGTGATGTTGGCGCGGCTCGACGCCGTGTCGGTGTACACGAACACCGAATCCTCGTCGTCGGATTCGATCACCGGGAAGGTGGCCGCGGTGATGGTCGGATCGATCGCCTCCGCGTGCGCGCTGATCAGCCGAAGGTACCGGATGAACTTGGCGTGGTAGTCGAGATCCGGCGTCGCCGGCTTGGCGGAGAACCGGTGGGTGGTGGTCAGCTCGGCGTCGATCGTGACCGAATCGGGCGAGTCGCAGAAGAGCCCCAGCGGCTGCCCGGTGCGGTCGCACGGGGTCTCTCCCGCCCAGCGCATGGTGTGATCCGCCGGGCTGCTCGTGGTCTCGTCAGTGGCGAGCTGGAGCTGGTCGACCAGAACGCCTCGGGCAATACCGCCGCCGGGCGCGACGTAGGGCACGCCGTACATCACCAGGTACCCGGCCTTGATGCGGACGTCGTACCCCTCGTCGCGAAGGCGCCGAAGATCCGGACTACGATCGATCGGTCTGGGTGACATGGAGGCGGGTGCCGTCCTTCACCTTCACGGACTCACCGTCGAGCAGGCTGCCGTCGTGCTTGGGGCCGGCGGCACCCTTGTAGGTGACCTCGAAGTAGATGTTGGGGTTGACGGGGTGGCCGGGGAACGCGATGTCCACGACCTCGGTGTACGACACGATGTCGGACTCGACGCGGTGCGGACGGGTGTTGACGAAGATCTCGTAGTCGTGCTGGCGAGCCTCGGGGGTCTCGACCATTTCAGTGCTGGTCACCTGGTTCTCCTTGTCGGCACCGCGGCAGGGCCGACGGCGCATTGCTGGTAATCGACGGATCGCTTGATCCATTCAAAACTGCTCGGGCGACAGGTGTCTGTCGCCATTTCAGGCGCTCCTCCGCCTCGGGATCTGCTTGGTGCCCATGGAGCGACGCACCCGATGCATGAGCACGCGGGCGGTGGCAGGGTTCATGTGCAACTCCTTGCCGATCGTTGCGAAGTCCAGGTCGTCGATGCGCAGGGCGAGCACCTGACGCTCGCGCCGGGTCAGACGGCTGCTCTGAATGCGGCACCGGAGTTCGTGGAGCTCGGGGATACGTTGCCCAGGATCATTGGTGGAGGATCCGATCAGCTCATCCCCGTCGTCCAGCCGAACCACCCGGTACGCCAGACCGAGGAGGTGCTCCTCGACGGTTTCGTAGCGGCGACCCCGCTTGCCGGCGCGCTCCAGGGAGCGCACAAACTCGAAGACGCGGAACCGTGCGAGCTGGCCCGGCTGCTCCATCGCCTCCTGGAAGGACATCAGGACACTGCCCGCCCACTCGATGAGCTCCCCGGTGAGGACGGCGGCCCAGGCAGCCGACCCCACGTCGTCGAGCCCGTCGAGATCGACGTCCTGGGATGTGGCCACCACGAGCGCCTCGGTGAGCGCCTGGCGGAACGCATCGCTGCCGTGATGCCAGCGCTCGTAGCCGACCTGCATGCCGGTCAGGTAGGCGACACTCACCGGGTTCGCGCTGACCGCCCAGCAGTCGGCAAGGAAGAGCCACGCGACGAGGGCGAACAAGCGGGGGCCGTTGGCTTCGAAGGCTTGCGCCACACCGTCCTGCTCCAGCATTCGAATGAGACGGCTGTCCCCGGTCCGCCAACCGGCGGCGAAGTCGATCCGGATGTGCTCGGCACCGGAGCGCTCGAAGATGCGCTCGATGACGCGCCGAACCGCACGCCGCTGTGACCCGTCGAAGAACGCCTCGAGCACCCCGGTGCAGTCGCCCAGGGGTGCGGACGTCGCACCACGCCGCAGGGCAATAGCGGAGAGCTGCACCGACAGCACCGTCAGCGCGCCGTGTCGCCCTACTGTTGAGGGGTCACTGGTGGCGAGCCGCGAAACCAGGCGGGCGGCACCCTCCTCGCGCAGCAGATCCAGCGCAGCGCGTCCCCGGTACTCCGGAACGAGCGGCGAGAAGCTGTCGATGAGGATGGTGATGCCGCGCTCGAGAGCGCCCCCCCAAGCCTCGGTGTCGCCGGCGAGAGGGAGGAGCTTGTCGCGCTGCCGGGCGAAGCGCGCGGTCAGCGAACCGAGCAGCCGCGCAACAGCGACATCCGGCTCCGTTGTTGGAGCGGATGGGGTGATGGCTGGGGGCTCGATGTAGGTCACTGGAGTGTGCTCCTACTACTCCAGCCGCGGCGGCGGCAAAACGTTTCCAAGCAGCTCGGAGGATCCCCATTCCGAGACTCTTGCGAACGTATGTGCCACGCCACGGGACGCCTCAAACGGTCACGCTCGAGTGGGGTCAATGCCCGAGCGCCACTCCCGAAACCACCACCCGCGAGACCGCCCACAACATCGCACCGGCGATGACGATGACCCACCACCCTCGACGCCACCGTCGGGCAAGCCGCCAAGCCATCCAGCACACGACAACTCGAAGGCCATCTTTCTCAGAGAGACCCTCGAGTGCGGCGAGTACCTCGGGCCAGCTTCCATGTGGCCTGCGGTGCGACTTGCCGTTTCTCACAGACCAATCGTGGACGTGTGAGGCCTGGGATACAATCGGCAAATCGTTACGCGAAACGTTACCAACAGCCCAGGCATCGACGCGGATGGGCGCAAGCTCCGCCGCGCCCTCAAGGCCGTCGGGGTTCCTGAACTTCCGGCCCGGCTCGCTCCGGCTCGCTTCTGGTGGTTTCCTTCGGTCGTTCTCTTGGATCCCGCCGACGTGCGCTCTCCGCAGACCTATGCGACCCGGGGCAGCGCTCTTGGTCAGATGGGCGTGCTTCTCTTCGAAGGGAACCCCCAACAGGACTTCCGATCGATCTTCACGGCCAAGGTGGCCCGCGAGTTCGAGGATGTGTGCAATGCGGACGACGCCCACCGTCGCGACTCGATTCTTGCCTTTGCGCGCGCCCACGGTCCACTCCGGGTTGGAAAGGGCGACTTGTTCATCTTCCCCATCGAGGAACCCATCGAGACCTGGTATGAGGTCATCGACATCTATCGCGCGGTCACTGACCACATGCGGATGGCTCGCCTATACATCGCGGCTCGGTCCGACCACGAGCACGCGCGGCGCTACTTCCTCGACAAGATCGATCGGTCCCGCGCCTCCGGGTGGGTCCTGCCATCGGGAAACGCGCCGCACCACCGCCCATTCCCAGCGCACGTCGACGAATTCATCCGCCGTGTTCCGTCGTTCATGGCTGAGACAGTCATGAACTGCCTCAACTCGGGCAACGAGGGGGGAGGCGTCCCTTTCCGGGTGACTCTGGACACGTACCGGCGCCGGCTCCTCGTCGAGCCAGCGACGCTCGAGGCAGCACTCCTGTTCAACCTGGCGCGCCATCTCTTCCTCGCCGCCACCACGACGCGCGAGCGCATTTGTGAGTACGACCACGAGGCCTTCCCGGCGACGCGGAAGAACCGACGCTTCTGCGACACGCGTTGTCGCGTTGCCTTTCATCGTGAACACCTGAAGGCGCTGGGCTGAATCGCTGCGTGCGTGTGGGGAAGCTTGGTGCGGTCTTGTCCAGTCCGGCTCCCTCCGGGCACCGGGAAGGATGGCGGGTACCGGCTCAAGAGACATCGGCCAACCCTGGGCTGGCCAAGAGTTAAGGAATGTCACTCGAACGATCGGGAACCCGTCCCGGGCGAATGAAGCTGGCTCCGTCTGTCCACTCCCACGCGACCGGGTTCAGACCCCAGCGACAGTCCGTCCCTTGGACCCACCCTTGTTCCGTGGGGCACAATCACCAACAGTGAGCGGGATGGGAGACCGAATGCCGCCTTGCGGGCTGACGAGATCCGGCGGCATGCCAAGTGATGAGGACATCACTGAGTTGGACAATGCCTTCCACCCTTCGCGAATCTGTCGAGGATTGTCATGACTAGCTCGACGGCCCCCGCCGGCGAGTCCGGCCCCGGTGACCGGCGGCTGAAGATCCGGTCGGCGATTGCCGATTGGAAGAAGCAGCTTCTCGACCTCTCCGGACGGAACGCGCTGCTCTACTTCAAGGACTACAAACTCAGCACGCTCGACCTGTCCCAGGCAAGCCCTACTGGAATCGACCGGCTGCTCGCACGCGAGTGGATCTCGCTGAGCGCACTCGTTGGTATTCATGGCGACGCCACGATGTCAAAACGGCTTCGCGCTATCCGCAAGAAGGCGCTCGAGAACTACGAAGAGCGAGGCATCCAAACCTTGTTCTTCACGTGGGGGATGGTTTCGTGGCGCCCGGAGGATGACTCGAGAAAGTCCGTCCCGCGTGCGCCTCTGCTCCTATTACAGGCCGAAATAAAGGCCAGTGACGCACGGGAGGACGAGCATCGTGTCCAGCTCGTTGGGGATCCCGCAGTCAATCCGACGCTCGTTCACTACCTGACAAGTACGTTCGGCGTGAATCTCGAGATCGACAGCATCGGCACGCTGCCCGGAATCGAAGGCGAGGTGGACACTCGAGACGAGGTTGGAACCATCATCGAATGGTTCATACGATCGGTCGGTGGAAAGGTCCCCGATTTCTCGTACACCGATCAGCTCACGCTCGCGAACTATGCGTATCAAAAGATGCCGATGGTTGAGGATCTGGACGCCGCAGAGGAATTGCTCGCCTCGAGTGACCTCGTGGCCGCCATCGCCGGGGACAGGCAAGCTCAACAGGCGTCCACGTCGTCGATCGGCGATGAACCACCACCGCCCGACTACATTCCCCCGGCCGACGAGTTCCTCACACAAGACGCTGACAGTACCCAGAACGCAGCCATCAATGCGGCTGTTGCCGGACGCAGTCTGATCATCGAAGGTCCTCCGGGTACCGGCAAGAGTCAGACCATCGCCAACCTGATCTCCGTCTTTGTCGGCCGAGGTAAGCGGGTGCTGTTCGTCGCCGAGAAACGCGCAGCCATCGACGCTGTCATGTCGCGCCTGGAGCGCGTTGGCCTGTCCGATCTGGTGCTCGATCTGCATAGTGGCTCGAGATCCAAGCGCGCCCAGGTGCAGGCACTCGCAGATCTGAGAGAGCAACATGTCGCCACGATTCCGGTGGCACAGGCGTACGCGAATGACTTGATCGACGCTCGGATTCGATTGGTCGAGAACGATCGCGCCATGAATGAGGTCCGAGCTCCATGGAACGTCTCGCTCCAGGAGCTGTACGGTCGGATGCTCCAGTTCGCCACCTCGGAGCCGGTTGCTCATCGTCTGTCCGCCGCAGAGACGGAGGCGGCCTCGGCTGAGGATGTGCGACGCCTTACCGACGCCGCGGGAGCCTGGGCTCACGCCGGAGGATCACTCGTCCCTCACGGCACATCAGCGTGGCGTGATGCCCAGCCACGCTCGGGTGCAGAAGTGGAGGCGTGCCTCGACGCCGCTCAACGACTCACCCACGACCTGATCCCTGCTCTCGTGGCCGAGCTTCAACAGGAGTGCAAGCCCTTCTTGCCTGATGCCACCGTGACACTGGCTCGCTGTGAGCAGCTTGAGTCGTTGGCCACTCGCGCTGCGGCGCTCAGTGCGGAGGTTGCCCCCGCGTTCTACGCCATCGATCTTCCGGTCCTACTCGGGGACATCGCGGCAGCGCGTAAGGGGCCTGTCTCCCGGCTGCTACGGACTATGACATCCGGCCGCTTTCGGTTCGGTATGCGCGTGGCGCGACGCAACCTACCGAACAAGGCGAAGGCACCTGCTTCGGAGGTCTATGCCGCCGTCCAATCGGGAGAGTCGTTGCGAGCTGACTGGATATCGGCCGGCGGGCAGGGTGCTCCCGAGCGGACCGGCGATCTCGAGCTGCTCCGGACCCTGATCCGCGCAACTGGGGAGGCGATCGAGCAGATGAATGCGGTTATCCCGCAGACATCGGTCGAGACACGCACGCTCGCACAGCTGGACGCCTGGGCGAAGTGGGCCCTGTCAGATCGAGAGACAGCGTTGAGGATTCCGGCGATCAGGGAAGCGGCGGCGCAGCTGCGTGCAGCTGGATTTGGCCCACTCCTCAATGAACTCATTGCCGAGCGCGCGAGCGTGGAGCGAGCTCGCGAAGCCGTCGCCCTCTGCTGGCTTCGGTCGCTCCTCGGTCACATCGAGGCCCACGACCCGAACGTGCGCCATCTTGGTCGCCCCCAGCAGGACGAGGTTGCCACGCGGTATCGCCAACTGGACCACCGACACATCGAGGCGACGCCGCGCCGGATCCGCCGTCGGGCCGCCGAGGCAGCAATCCGGGCCGAGGACTTCTATCGCGAGGAGGCGCTCGCATTGAAGGCCGCCGTCCGACGACGTAAGGGCATTCCGCCGCTGCGTGAGATCTTCATGCGGTCGCCAAACGTCATCACCGCGTGGGCGCCGTGCTGGACGATGAGCCCCTTACTCGTCAGTCAGATGCTTCCGGCGACCGGAGTGCAGCCATTCGATCTGGTCATCTTCGATGAGGCCAGTCAGGTGCTGCCGGCTGACGCCATTCCGGCGATCGCGCGCGCGAAGCAGGCAGTGGTTGCCGGCGATCGCCGTCAACTTCCACCAACTACATTCTTTGCTACCTCGACGGATGAAGACGCGGAACCTGAGACTGAAGAGTCCGCTGACCTCGCCTTTGTTCAGGGCTATGAGTCTGTCCTCGACGTCATGGACATCTTTCTGCCAAGCAAAGACCTGATGTGGCACTACCGCAGCGAGGACGAGCGTCTCATCGCCTTCTCTAACGCCGAGCTCTACGGTCGACGCCTAACGACCTTCCCCGGCGTCTCCTACGACGATGTCATTCGCCACGTCGTCGTCGACCCTGGGGATGCCACCAGTAATGAGTCGGCGCGAGGCGAAGTCGAAGCAGTCGTTCGATTGATATTCGAACATGCCGAGACCCAACCTCAGCGGTCACTCGGCGTCATCACCATGGGGACTCCCCACAAGCTGCGCATCGAAGAGGCACTGCGTCGGGCGCGAACCTTCCGTCCTGACCTGGACGCCTTCTTCAACGACGGCGACTCGTTGGAGCCATTCTTTGTCAAGAATCTCGAGCGCGTCCAAGGTGACGAGCGCGACTGCATCATCTTGAGTATCGGCTACGGCAAGGGCCCGGACGGACGCATCCTTTACAACTTCGGTCCGGTCAACAAACAGGGCGGCGAGCGTCGCCTCAATGTCGCTGTGACCAGGGCGAAGCATTCGCTCGTGCTTGTCTCGACCTTCCGCGGCGACGAACTCGATGAGGCCAAGTGCCAGACGGCAGGGATGAACTTGATGCGCGCGTACACTCTGTACGCGGATCGTGGAGGGAAGTTCGAGCGCGATGCGCCACCGATTGCTGAGATCAACGCGTTCGAGCGTGACGTCGCCGATTCACTCACCAGAAAGGGGATGGCCCTGCGACCGCAGTACGGCGTCTCGGGATACCGCATCGACTTCGTCGTCGCGCATCCGTCGATTCCGGATCGCTGGGTGTTGGCAATCGAGTGTGATGGAGCTACATACCACTCAGCCCAAAGCGCGAGAGATCGTGACCGGCTTCGGCAGGAACACTTGGAGCGCCTTGGGTGGAGGTTCCACAGGATCTGGTCGACCGAGTGGTTCAAGAACAAGCCAGGCGAGGTCGACCGCGCATGGGCTGCTCTTCAGGAGGCTGTCCGGACAGATCAGGCTGCGCCAGCCCCAGAGCCAGTAACCCCCGACCCACCGCCTGCTGTTGTGGTCGACGCTCCCGCGCCAGCGCGCGGCCAGAGACCCTATGTCCCCACTGGCCGTCGAACCATCGACGCATACAGCGACTGGGAAATCTCGAGGATCGTTCAATGGATCAGGTCCGACGGTCGGCTGCGATCAGAGGATGAACTCCTCGCGGCTGTGATGGGCGACCTTGGTTTCGAACGCCGTGGCACCAAGATCGTGGAACGGATCACGGGTGTGATCCGCGACCTCGAGGGCCGACCGAGGTAGGCTCCAATGCGAACACTAAGACAGCGTTGCGAATCAAACGAGACGCGCTGATGCCAACACACCTTACCGCCGCCGATTGGCATGACTACACAGCACGCGCGCGCGAAGTCGCCTTCAACGCGGAGGAGCTATGGGGTGAGCTGGCACCGCAAGAAATCGATCGAGATGACCATGTGCGCCAGGTGGCATATACGCTTCGCATCGGCCTTCTCACCCACTACCACGCTTCACTCGACGCGTTGAATCATCCCCTGACAGCGCTCGCCGCAGAGACTCTCGTCAGGTCCGAGCTGGAGGCCTTCGCGCACTTGGCCTGGCTCGCACATGGAGAGCCGCTTTCGAATCGGACGAAAGAAGCGTGGCGCAAGCACTGCCATAGTGATAACAGGTGGCGCTGGTCCAGTCCTGTTACGCGCGCGTTGTGTTGCCGTTTGGGCGACGCCCGCAACTACCATAAGAACCTGCTGCGCGCTAATCCATCTGTCAAAGCCTCGCGGGCAACCACAGCCGCGCGACGACAGTTGCGACGTATTAAGACCCTGCACGACGCCACCGGTTGCAAGGGCCGGGATGGCCGAGACTATAGCGACGTCCAACCGATGCTCACCCGACTTGCCCGCAGGACCAGAATCTGGTGGTTACCCAATCTATGGCGAGCATATTCGGCCACCGCACACCAAGGATCACCCATTCGGCTCCGAGCGGTCGCGGGGCCACGGACCCTACAGAACGGCGGCCCTATGAGCGATCGCAATCGTCGCGACTTGTTGAGCCGGACACTTGTCGTCTTTCTCAATGCCTACTTCTATGTGGTCACACTGTCGGCCGGAACGGAGGCTGGCGCTAGATACCACCAAGAAGTAGGACAGGCGGGGCTAACCATCAGTCGCGAGTTAGCACGGCTCAACCTGGCGTAAGCCTCGCGAACCACTGTGAACAACCGAAGAAAGCGGTTGCTAGCTTGGCGTCGATTCCGCCTCAGCCCCCCAGCCCGGTGCACCGTTACCTCCGGATTCGGTTGTGCACCGGCGGATTGGTCCGCCCTACGCCGTGGTCAGATCGTCTTTCATGGCCGGGGGCACGAGGTCCCAGAGGCTCCCAACTGTGTCGCTGACCCTCTTGATGACCGTACCGATCTCGGGGTTTTCGTTGTAGATCGCCTCGCAAATCTCCGTCCGCTGACGGGCGGCGTCTGGGTCCTCCGTCATCAATACGCCCGTCAGCTCGTTGAGCACCCTTCGGAACTTAGCGGCACCTCGCCGTACCTCGAGGTCATCTCCGAGGGCCGCGAGCCTAGTTACGAAGGCATCAACCGCCGCTCCGTGACCACGCTGACGCAAGCCGATGTCGCACAGAATCGCCCCGCGACCAAGTTTGCAGAAGGCTCGAAGCAAAACGAACCGCGCGATCTTGTGGTCGCCACCAATCCCATCGAGCAGATCATCGATGGTGTCTTGCAGCAGCCAACGGTAGACGCCTGAAAGGACATGCCAGTCAGCATGAGCCTGAGCGAGCAACGCCGTCGAAATGTCCTTCAGTAAGGTTGGGAGCGTCGCTGGCGAGAAGTACGCGTGAACGAAACCAACAACACTTCTCACCCGATCGTCCGGCACGAACTGCGAAAGCCACGCTGCCATAGCCTCTTCCTGAGCTTCGGCGAAGCGTGCCACATCGTGGCGTAAGCCTTCGGTCTGCCGGGGATTGAGCTCGGTTGCTTCAAAGAACGGGTCCACGTAGACCTGGACGAGCGTATCGAGGTAGGTCTCGGGAATCTGCCTCATCTTCCGTGATGACTGACGCATCATGTTGGGAAGCTGGCCAATGAGCTCGCGTTCCTTCACTGGATCGAAATCTCCCGTCGGTAGATCGCGCATCAGTAAGGCTTTCTCGCTTCTTGCCCAGTGCAGCCAGATGCCGCGCATGCGCTCAATCGGGTATTCGAATCCGGCCCACCAGGCGAAGAGCATCGCGTCTTCGATAACGGCGTGCTCGTCCATCGCATCAACGATGGTGTGGAGTTGCAGGATCACATCACGATCCCAAACATAGGCCGGTCCTGCTCGATGCCCGTCGCCACCATCAAGTCGACGCAGCTCCGGAAGTGCGCCCTTCGTCCTCCAGTTGGAAAGCGTGCGGATCGAGACGTCGAAGCCGAGGCGTTCCATTAGTTCCTTCGCTTCGTGCTGCGTAATGGTCTGCTGCATCTCGGTCATCCCAACGCCAGTTGTGGCTCACGCTCAGCCCTAGCATTCGCATCGGTCATGGTTACGACGGCCAGCCGAGCGGGCGGAACGTTTGAGTCGCCGGCGGTCGGCGGAAGCCCCTCGGATGGGCGATCCAACACCTGGGACATACCTTCCGCGATCTCACTGAGTCCACTCTCCATCCGCCGATAGCAGCTCTCTCTTTGTGCCCACGTGAGGTCGTGCTGACGCCGCTCCTTAGCAAGTGAGTCGTGCATCTTTGCGGCGGCCCCGCGGACAGCGGTGAAGGCGGAGCGGAAGTCATCGCCCGCCAAGTAGCGCATGAGCTCCTCTCCTTTCGCACCCCGTTGTTCGGATGAGAGCGTCAGCTGGGCTAGTTGGATCATGCTCGTGCGGAGGATACGAGTGATCACGAGCATGCCGGCGGCATCGACGACGACGATGCCATCCACCATGGTGAAGCCCTGGCACTTGGCCGGAAAGGCGCGGCTCACCACCACGGCGTGAGTGGCATGACGGTGCTCCTGCGCAGCGCGCGCCTGTGCGATGAAGTCGCTGTCCCATCGGGTGGTGTCCTTGCATTCGTAGATGATGCAGCCGGCCACCTTCGACGTTCCAGGGGCGCAACGCACCTCATGCACAATGTCGGCTCGTCGCGCTGGCCCTGACCGCACACGTTCGATCCGGTCGTCGGGGAACTCTCGCCGTAAGGAGGCAAGCAGATCCTCCTCGTTGAAGCCACCGCGGCGAGCCGAAGACACGTTCTCGAGCCGCCGCTTGTAGACGTCGAGTTGCTCCTGGAGCCCCTGATTGGTGCTCTCCATCTGGCGAAAGCGCCGGTCATAGGTTTGGCGGACCGCAGCCTCTGCCTTCTCGCGATACCCCGCGGCTTCCGCGAGCGCCTTCTGCCGATACGCCGCTCCGAGCTCCGCGCGGATCTCGCTTCGGACCCGCTTGAGTAGCTGCGCTTCGCGCTCGGCTCGGTTCCGTTCGTAGCGGGCGATGACCTGCCCATCTGCCAACGTCTGCCCGCAGAGCTCACAGCTTGCGGGTGTTTCGTGCTCGTGGATGTCTGGTGTGCCGGAGGTGAGTCGTGTTGCCCTGACCATCTGGATGTCCTCCTAGTCGGCGGATGCCTGCCTCCGATGGTCGGTGTTGCGAGCGACGAGTTTTGGATGGGCAAAATGTAAGCTGCCCAGCTAGGACCCGTAACCACGCCCTTCAAAAAGGGGTATCGAGGTGCCTGGGGAGACCCTCGAAGGGAGTCCGCGCCTCCGAGCTTGCTATCAGCCGCTGAACGTCTTGAGTCTCTGCTTCAGGAGTTCTTGGGTCATCCTGCCCGTGAATGACAGAACCTCCCACGGAAGCGGAGAAGGCGCCTTGGCTTTCGACTGACGGTGCTTCCACTCCTCTGCTAGCCAGAGAAGATCCTCAGCCACGATGAGACAGATCTCGGTGCCGGGCGCACACTGGGCCTTCAGGCGCATGGCAGCGGGGACCGAGTCAGCCGTGAAGTCTGGGCCGATGATGAGCATGGGCGCTGCAACTCGTGGCGCCACCGCTGTTGCGTACGCCAAAAACTGTCGGGCAGTCCGGTCGGTCAAGCTGTACGCAGTCTCACAGGACTTGCAGTCCCAGATAAGCACGCGCCTCGGATCGGCGAGATTGACGTGCCCGTCGGGATGGTTGCTTCCTTCCATGCGCTCGACGGGGTGGCCGAGATGCTCCGTAAACAGCGCAGTTGTGGCCTCTTCGAATCGGCGCTCGATCTGCAGGTCTTTGGTGATGACGCTCGCAGCCCGGAGGACCCCCTGCCGGCGCCAAGCCAAGTCCAAGTAGTATTTGACGTAGGGCTCGCCCGGCGAAGACCCCTTCTCCGGGTCTTCTGGGCCGAATTCAAGCCGATCGTAATACTTGACGATGTTGCGCACCCGGATCTCTTTGGTGCCATCAGGACGTACCGAGGCAAGGTTCTTGAGGAGCGCTGCCAGCTGATCATCAGTGAGCTGACGCAGCACGACCCGTGGTGAGACATAGCCGTCGATGAGACGGTCGATGAGGAACTCACCGGTTCCTGAGAACGGCTGGCCACTAGCTTCCAGGGCGCTCCGAAGGACCGACACGGGGAGTTTCTCGAGGAGCTTCGTATAGGCGGGCGCCTGCAGCTCGATCCCCATGATCTCCCGGATGGCGTCCCCGATCTCCTCTGGAATGCAATACGACTTGGCCCCACCGTCCACCGACTGGATCCGAAGCACGACTCCGCGTTTGATGAGATACACAACGGCCGTCTCAATCTCGTCCACGGTGTTCGTTGCGCCGTGAGCGCCTGGAAGGTGCCCGAGCTGCAGTTCGACAACTCGGTGGTCACGACGGGTGAGACCGAGCTTCTTGCGGAGTACCTCAAGCAGTCGGAATTCACTATTGTCGATGCCATCCGAATCCCACGCGTCTTTGAGAACCGTTCGGTAGATATCGACGGACTTTGGATCGATGTGCTTGAGCGCGTTGGGCTTCAGTGCCCATTCGCTGAAGCGCTGCTCCTGCGCGATGAGTTTCTCGTGAAAGGCCGTGATGGGCGCGATGTACTTCGGTTCGTTGAGAAGCTGCCGCAGCGCCGCGCGAACCAACATCAGTTGGCGGTATGGAATATCGGCGAATCGAAGATGCGTCTCTAGACGCTGCGTGGTCAGGATGTCGTGGCGGCTCTCGAGGATGCGCTGGACGTAGTCGGCCTTGTCGTCTCGGCGGACTACTTCGATCGCCCAGGCATCCGTGAAGGAGCGCAGATCCCGGATGCCCGCAAGAGGCAGCACATCGTCAAAGTTCATTGAATCCCATCCTAGCGAGCGATTTCGAGGATCGTAGGTGGGCCGGTCGAGGGTCGTCAAGGAGCGCCTTGAGCCAGCACCACGGCAGCCCCGCGAATGCCTGCCCCCCGGTCGATGGTGCCGGCGCCCACGCTTCTCGGCCCGCCTCCGTTGATTGAGGTGGAGTCCCTGGTCGCCACCGGCGCGCTGCCAACTGCAAACCGGAGCTCAAGGATTCAAACCTCCCCACCGTACCGGGCTGACGTGATCGACGGCGGCCACGACGCCGCACCCACATTAGCGATGTGACCCGCCTCTAGGAGACGTCCACGACCTGCCCGCCGGAGCATGGCGCGCCAGATAGCCTCGACGTTTAGCATCGGTGACATGTTTGGGGACGTGATTAGCACTTGCCATCCGGGCGTCGTGTAAACCGCGTAGCGCTTACTCGTGTGGATGTCAACGATCTGCGCATCGTCCCTCCATACCCCCCACCCCGTCGCTTTGGATAGCGTGAGCGCGTCGACAATCAGCTTCAGATAGTTGTCCAAGTCGGGACGCTGGGTGGGAAGTGCCGTATCCAGCAGTCGCTTTGGGACTACCGTCGGAACGGCTCGGAACGCGATGACGCTCAAGGAAAGAGCCTCGGTGAGAGGTACAAAGCCATCGCCGAGCTCGGCCCGTGCACAGGCGCGTATCCGGTCCTCGGCAGCCGCGCACTTCGGCGTGCTATAGGCGTGAGCGCGTCCGCGTCCCCCGGTGACGCGGGGCCTCGCTTTCGCAACGGGTTCCTCGGGGATGAAGAGATCGACGAGCACGTCGCCAACGGAAACCAGCGGTGCGCTCATGACGCGACCAACCGAAGAACAACCGGAAGTGGTGCGACTTCGGTATCGGCGTCGCCCGCCTGATTGCGCTGTGCATAGCCGGCTGCCCGCTCCAAGTCCTGCTGCGCGGCCAGTAACCGCGCCCGGACGAGCTGTGGTGGACGTCCGAGGAAGAGTTCCTCAACACGTTGCACACGAGCCATCGCCGCCCGTTGTTCCGCGGCAACGGCGAATGTATCCGATGCTTGTGCCACCTTCCACGCGGTCTCGACATGGCTTTGGATCGTCTGCAGATCGCCCCTCGCGGCAAGAACCAAGTGAGTGGGAGCGGTGTCCACCATCTCTTCAGCATCCAGAGTCGCCGCGACCAGGTCGTCCTGCGGGATATGGATGTACGTCCGTTGCGCCACCGGTTCGGTGATCCCGAGGAACTTGGCTGTGAGCGTCACGCTTCGGCCCGATGCCACGAAGAAGAGCGACCCCGCAAGATGCCGAAGTCCGTGCACGTGCCCGATGGCGGCACTCCGCTTGTCGGGAAACCCTGCCCGGAGCAGAACCCTCGCGAGTGCGTCGTTGAGCTCCTCCACGTTGCCTGGCCGCCCGACCTCATCGCAAAAGAGCGGAATGCCATGCTCGCCCTGCCAGAACGATCCCCCACGCTGCAGACACGCTGCTTGCAGGGTGGCGCCGATCTCGATCAACCTGAGAATGCGCTGCCGCGCCAGCGGACCGACATAGAGGATTCGCGAGTTGCCGTTCTTCGTGTCTGTGTAATCGCGGACCGCCGGGGACCACTGGCGATCGATCCGGAGCGCACCCACCGGGGCTCGACCGTCGCCGAGCCAGGGTTGGGATGGATCTGCGTAGATGCCCCCTTGAGCGTAGTCGAACCAATCGCTGTCGGCCAAGCCTGCCCACTCTTCGGCGCGGAGCCCGAGGTGCGCCTGGAGCCATAGGACGAGTTGCACCTGTTCCGTCTCCTCGTCGAGCGCCACGGTAAAGGCGTGCGTCAGCTCGCTGAGCGAGATCTGACTACGGTCGTACAGACACTGCTGCACATACGGCGGGATAGTCGCCTTGACCCAGGGGGCGACCTGGCTTTCGGGGAGAAAGATCTGATACTTGCCGTGCACCTTCACAGCTCTCAACCTGCCCGCCCGCGCCCAAGTCGTGACCGTGTCATGAGTGATCTTCAGGACCATAGCGGCTTGCGCAGCGTTGAGAACACGACACGATGGCGGCGGAGTGTGTCGGCGGATCTTCGGTGCGACTGCAGCGATGTTCTTCGTGACTGGACTCGGGTGGTCGACCGCGACAAAGCCGTTGTCATGGGCCCATGCGAACATCATCCGAACTTTGGAGATCAACTGTGGTTGTGACTTCAGACTGTATGTTTTCGCGAGCACCTGCACGTAATCGGTGATGTCGCTTTCCGTGACGTCCGAAAGTCGCACGTCCTTCAACTGCTTGATTGTGTTTCTGCGCTTGGTGCTATTGAGAATACGGACGCTGTTGCGCATCTGCTGAAGCGTTGGGTCCTTGCGGTGGTTGCCGCTGGTTCGCCGGTCCGGCTTGGCTTCAACCTCCATGGCATGCAGGAACAAGTCGGTGAAGTCGCAGAGCAATATCGGCGGTCGCTCATCCGACGGAGCGGCAAACCACGAGACCTCAGTCGCCCGTTGCAGTGCCTCGGTGCGCTTGGAACCGAACGACTCTTGGGCGCGGGGAAACAGCGCTGGTTCCGCGATGCGGACCAGCGCGGGCACGGTGACGAAGTAGTCGAGACGGTAGCGACCCTCAATGGGCCCGCCCGCGACGGGGGCAAGTCGCACGTTGAGGTGTTTCTCCGGGGTGGGATTCGCGAGCCGAATTTGCGCGGTCAACGCAGCGACTGTGGCCGATGTCTTTGCTGCCTTCTGAGTAGCTGGACGCCGAACCGTCGGCACTGTTTTCCCAACCGCGGGCTGCTGGGTACCCGACGCGGTGCTCCGGGGCGCCATCACGAGACCCCACCGACACGCGCGGCGCCGACGCTCGGCGTCTGGCGAGGAAGCATGTAGCACCGCCATGATCCGCTGCCGATCAGTTGACCACGGCGCGCCGACAGCGCCGGCATACGCTCAAGCGCTCGCGCCATGCCGATGCCGACATCGGCTCGCGGTGGCGCCGGGGGATTCGAGCGAGTGGCACGGATGGGCTCCCCTGCCCGTCTGCGAGGGGCAACGTCGCCGCTGCCGCCCCACTCGCCTCGGAGAGGACTTCGATGTAAGCGTGCAATGCCGCCATCGGGATCCGGATGCGCGGTGTCCGGATACAGGCCAGCTGCCCGCTTCGAACCAGGTCGTACACGTGTTTTGTGGAAACGCCCCCTAAGAGTTGGGCGGCGACTCCCGGACTCACGATCAACGGCGTCGTATCCAGATGGTCCGTGGTCACCCTCCGCCTCGCCTCCGCCCTGGCGGGACTGGCCCCCGCCGCTGTAAAGTTCCCCCATGCGGGTAACTTTTGATTTCCGAAGCATAGCGCAGTCCGTAGTTCGTTGTGCAAGCTCGGTCGCCGGTAGACTCGCCCCGTGCCTGTCCGACTGCCTACCGGCAAGCCCACGGGAAGACCTCAGGGAAGTCGCGCGGGCGGCACCCGTGAACTGGTGCTCACCCTCCTGCTCGAGGTCCACGAAAGGACCGGAGTCTGGCTTGGCCGGGATGAGTTGGCCAGCCGGCTCGACCTCAGCCCCCAGGCCGTGACAGCCCATCGCCGCCGCCTGATCAACAGCGGCGAGTTGCCGGCTGAAGCCGCGGCAGCGCGGCGCGGGACGCGCCGCCCCCATTTCGGAATCACTGTCGTCGACCCCAAACGCAGGATCACGGAAAGCGTCGTCCCTGAAGCTGGAGTATTCATCGACATGATCGGAGTCCTCACCGACGGAGAATCGGACTGCGTTCTCGTCGCGATCTCCGACGACATGGACATCCCGGCTGCAGAGGTTCCTCGCCACTCGTGGGTCGTGGTGCACCCGCAACCGACGGCACGAACTGGTGCGTACGTCTTGACCCGAACCGTCGATCAACGCACCGGCGATGCGCGCATCAGCATCAAGAAGATGTCGACCCGCAAGACCGGCGCCAAGGCCACCGCGCAACCGAAACGTGCTGCAAGAAACACGCCACTCGTCCCTGGTGAAGAGATCCTCGGAGTTGTTGTCTCTGTGGTTCGCGACCTCAGTCTCCGGCGCCGCAGCCGCTACTAGGGCGCGGTCAACCAGCTCACTTGGCCGCTGTTTGAGATTCCGTTTGAGATTCGTACCGGACTCTGAACTCAGAGTGAGATCGACGCCACCCGTTGAACTCCTAAATCGCTGGGGTCGCGGTTGAACTCGGGACACGTCCGTGCAGGCAGCGCTCGGTGACACCACGTTGAATACAGTGCCACCAGCAGACACGATGCCCGTTTGAGATTCGGCAGTGGTGATTCGCGCTCGTCTTTCCAGTTGCGTGGTGCGAACTTGCGCCGAGTCATCAGACTCTGAGAGCGTGCCTGCCGCCGACCTCAATACGGGCCAGCGATACGCCGCATCGCCGGCGCACAGGTCGATTGCAATGGCCGTAGTGCCGGAGGCGGAAAGGGTATCGTGGGCGCGAGCGGATCCGAAGATCTGTGCTGTAAGTGAGTCACCGCGAGCGCGATTTGAGTGTGACCGAGCGATGTACGAAGCGCGGAGAGAGTGATCTGGCATGGCTGCAATCCCTGAAGACACAGGGCGGCTTCGCCTTCGTGGAAGTGCTCCTGACAACATCCACTATCCACAAGGCCGAGCATCTGCGAACCAATTTCAAGGCTATGCGATACGACGGCGACCATAAAGACTCAGCAACTGCTGGCGGGCTCAACCGCATCCTAGGTCCAGCGCTAGCGGCAAGGCTGCGTGGCCTTCAATCTACCCCCGACGACGCGCCGTCGATGTGCTCTGCTCGGGCGCTGCGCGCATTGCCGATGCAGGCGGCAGGACCGTCGCGAATCCTCAACCCCACGTCAATCCGTGCGACTGCGCACGTATCCGTTCACGAGGCGTCTCCCGCTACCTCAATTAGGCGCTCACAATCCTGAGCGTACATTTGGCGCGTGGCCTCGGCACCGATCTGGAGAAGACGCCGAATTTCGTCTCTCTCTGATGGGTCGAGTTCCAGGGGCTGATCTTTGGCAAGTCGCTCAGCAGCCGCAGCCATTCGGCTGTCGAGCTCGGCAACATACTTGACGACATACCGGCGCAATGCGATTGGGTTGAAGTCCATCGGCACAATTTTGTTCATTGGTTCATCTCCTTGCTCTGAAGCTACCGCTGCCTGTGCTTCGATGCAAACCCACTTCCGATTCTGTGACATCTGTCAACCCAGTCCAGCGTGCGTCCGTGTAACTGGTACCCCGGGGCTCCCCCTCGCAAGCTAGTCAACGGAATCCCGGGGGACGGCTATTCAGCCGGGAAGCGCGACCGGCACACGGTTAAGAGCGGTGAGGATCGCAAACGCCTTTCCGCGCTGTGTCCTTTGTCCTGACATGGCTCGGTAGACGGTCTTGATGTTCACACCGGCAGCCTCCGCCAGCTGAACGGGATGAAGACCGCGCCGCATCATCTGCCACTGGAGCTCGGCCTGGTCAAACGCCTGCAAATCCGGTAACCAGAGATTCCGCATCGGGTGGATCTCCGTTCCGACAGGTGCGTGTGTTGGGCTCATGACACAATTCTCCCGCGGTGGTGACGTCGGTTCTGCGGGGTGCTCACCGGGAAAGCCGACACCGAAGCGGAACCCGGCCGCATGCGTCACCGTCATGCGGATCTGTGCGTGCGTGGTTGCTCACTGCCTTGACCCATCGACCTGTTCAAAGCACGTCCGGAGGCCCGCGCCCTGGAACTTGCGTCACACCGAGGAGCCTCGGTTCTACAATCGGGACGGGCGATCCAGAGGCAATGCGGGCAGGTCTCGCGGTCATGCGCCCTCAAGTAGTCCGCGTGCGAGTTCGAGGACGAGCCGTCGCCCTGCGCGCTCTTCCATCCACCTCGCCGATCGAAGGTGTCGCGAGATGTTCTGCGTGGACGTTCCGAGTAGCGCCGCAATCCGAGCTTGGTTCAGCCCACTCGTTCGAAGTTCGGCCACAGCTCGAGCCTTTGGTGTGCGGGCTCGTCGGTCGAAGAGCGTCTTCATCAGCAACAGTGCCGCTTCCAGGCTGCTTGGGTCTCGATTCATTGCCAGCACTCGGACCCCGCCGACTCGACCGCGCTTCGCCTCCACAAGCGCTTCGCGGGCGAGCAAGAACGCGGGACCGCGGCTTGCTCGTACGCTCGACGGAAGCGGGCTCTCCACGTCACCGATTCCAATCCCAACCCACCACTCCGAGACTTCCAGCGCCTGAAGAGCTACTGCCGCCAGTGTGTGTGCTTCCCCGACCAGTGCTTCAACCTCATCGCCGGCGGTGCGTTCGAACGGCAGCACAAACCGAAGAGCGGCGTCAGTTGCCATCTGGTCCAGCCACGGGCCGACCAGGTCAGGTCGCGCACGACTGCGCCGCTGATCAAGGAGGACTGCTGCGAGCACTGGCAAAGCACCCTGGATCGCCGAGCCGCGTCGCAACGCCAAACCGTTGACTCGGCAGGATCAACCCCCTGGAGTTGAGCCCTAGGGCCTCCTCACCGCGATCCGGAGGGCAATCCCGGACGGCAAGACGCCGCGGAAAATCTATGGCCGTAGTTTCCACAGCGCGTCGAGCACGTACGTCTCAAGGTTGCCCTGGGCAGCGGCGGCGATCCGCGCCACCTCCCTCGCCTGGCGCCGGCCAAGACCATCGCGTACGCCAAGTTCCTCGACCCACTTCATCCGCGCCTCGGTATCCCATTCATTCCAGATGCGTGCTCTTTCGGGGGACCTCCCGTCGATGAAAGTACCGTTACGGTCGAGGATCGCTGTCCACTGCACCACCCAGTAGTCGCTCTTCGAGCGCATCGTCTCGAGGCAGTGGAACGCATCCCAGTATCCTGTGATAGACAATCGCTTGCTCGGATCGGACGTGAGCCGGCCCGACGTGGTGCGGTTGAAACGGTGCGAGTATTCATCGCGTGAGTCCGCTGGACCAATCATCGTGGATAACCTCCTCAATCGATTACCGAGACTGACGCGATCACGTCCTCGGCGAGAATTTCCAGATCCAGGACGGCGCAATGCCCGTTGGCGTGGTATCCAGCGCCGCTATCGCAGTTGAGCGAAACCACGCGCACCACCTGCTCCTCGTTTCCGCGATGGAAGCGCTGATCGCTCGGGAAATGCCAGTGGCCGTGCACCTGCAGGGTCGGCCGCACCGCATAAACGATGCGCTCCAGGGCTAACCGGTTCGCATATACGGCGTTGCGCACCTCGAGCAGCATGTCATCAAGGTCAAACGCGCCTGGGAGGCGAACGTCGAGATTGATGTCGTGGCTGAAGAGAACGTCCGCTCGTCCAGGCTCAATACAGGCATCCACCTCGGCACTCGTGATCACCTCCTGAGGCCACCAGCTCCGCCAAGGCGTCCGGTACATCACATCAACGGAGCTTGCTCCGCCACAGGCGAGCAGGGTCCTCCCCGCCCAGGACCAGCGATGGCCCCGCGGGAGATGCGTGATATGCGGGCGAACTGCGCGTCGGCCGGCTGCGTCGAGCGGAAGAGCATAAAGCTGAGCAAAATCATCGTGATTGCCGTCGATGAACCATATGGGAATCCCTTGGGCTTCACCCCTGTGGTCCAACGCGTCGAGAAACCGCTTCCCGTCGGGGCCCGGCCAAATCCCGAAGTCCCCCATCTGCAGAATTAAATCGCACCGTTGCCGTTTTGCCTGCGGGAAGACATGCGTCAGCACCCAGCCGGTGTTGCCATGGACGTCGCCGGTCAGCAGGACTCGCCGGATGTCGCTGTCGGTCATCCGTCTGATTGCCTCTGCGGCGTTGGGCGGATGAGCGCCTCTGTATTCGGGTGCATCGTTCCTGGAGGCGATGGACGGGTCGCGTAGTGCGCCTCATCAGGCTCGGCGTGCACCTCAAGCGTGGGCCCTTCTGTGCCTGGAAACACTATCGTGCAAGCTGAGTTCGGTGGAAACCCTGCCAATTTGGCGAGGAGAGTCAGTAGATTGCGCCGGCTCAGCGTCACGACCACCCGCTCACGGGTCACCAAATCAAGCCGCATCGTTAGCCGTCGCTCCCAGCAGGTGCCGCGCTTTCGAGCTCTCGATCGCTGCCCTCGGCATCGAGACGATCAAACGTCGGAATGCGAGGAACTCTCACCCATGCATCTCCCGAATGCGCGCTCGGATGTCCGGGGGCATTCGCCCGGCAGGCGTGGCGCGATCCCGATAGTGATCCTCGTCTTCCTCGGCGTTGATAACGAGGAGCGTGTCGTCGTAGTCGAGAAACGCCAGGCTCGCTCGCTCGCCCGATCCGATCCGATCGAGGTAGGCGATCAGCGTGAGCAGGTTTCGCCGGCTAAGCGTGATCTCTGCGCCCATCGGGGTCACGAGGTCCATCCGCACAGCTACACCCGGCCTCGCGGCCGCGAGCCCGATCTCCTCATCGAAGGGGCGACGCGCGCCGGGCGCAAGGCGTGTCTAAAGACCAGCAAGACCGCGCGGTGACGAGCTGGATCGTAGCTGCGCCAGTTCGCGACCAGAGCACCCGCAGTGAAACTAATCCAGGCGAGACACTCGGCGAGCGCACCGTCGCGCTTGCTGGTCCACGCCTCGGCATCCTGCGCCCACAGCTTCAAAGTCTCAGCCCGTTCGCAAAGGTCGCGTCGGTCCGTGTCGCTTAGCCTCGCGCCCAAGCGGCGAAGTCGTAGATAGCCGCGCCGCGCCTCGACCACACCGTCGGATGTCTGCTCCATCACCCGCGCTCTCCTATGTCCCGCCGACAACCCTCCCTTATAGTGACAGTTCTGTCACTATAAAGTCAATGCATCCCGATCGAGTACCCTGTCGGCGATGGGCCGCGCCGCTGGTCTGGGGCCGTTCGTGCGCCAGCTCCGCTTGTCGCGGGGAGCCACCGTCGAAGCGCTGGCGGCCTCTGCGCACATCTCAAGTTCCTATCTCTTCCGGATCGAACGAGGCGAAGCCCCTAACCCGTCGCTCTCACTGTTGCGCAAGCTGGCGGCTGCGTTGGATGTCAGCGTGGAGACACTGACGCAGGCGGGGCGGAATGCCCCAACGACGGGTCGAGCATCTCTGGCAGACGAGATTGCGGCCATACTCCATACACTCCCCGAAGACGATCTCGAGCTGGTTCGTGAGGTCGTGAGGCTGCTTCAGAGACGATCACGTCGCCGACGTTCGTAACCGGGGAGGGCGGTGTCGCATCACTCCAGTCGGCTCAGCCGGTGGGATTGCGAGATCCCGCGTGCCAAACATGGCCCATGAGGGATGCTGGCTCACGCTGGAGTCCCCGAGGCCGTCGTGAAGGCATCGAGGCAATCGGGGTGTTGGGTAGCTCCCAGAACCGCTGCTTCACTTGTCGGCACTAAGTTGGCAGAGCAAGCGGCGATGCCCGTGTAGTCTGTTCCTCCCGAGATCTTCAGGTACAGGTCGTGTTCGCCTTGTGGCTGCTAAGGGTCGACGGTTAAGCGACCGCCAAGCCTCACCCACAGGAGCTTATCGGGAGCCCGAAGTTGCCGATAGCACGCTACCGCAACGTCATGTGATTGCCGAAAGATCCCACACCCGAGCGGCGCCCGCGCTCAGGCGGACGATGACCCCTGGAGTGGCGCGCCTTTTCGCGGTGAAGCGCTCCCCAGCCAACCCCCCGAGATATTTCCGCGCGATGTCAGAGCGGACCGAGGTCACGTCCATGTCAATCAGCTCGGCGTTGCCGCGGATCTCCAGACCCCGAAAGGGACGGGCGGTTTCGAACACGACGAACACGTAACGAGGGTCATGTCGGAGATGGCGGAGCTTCATGTCGTCTTTGGTGACGACAACCTCGAACCAATCGCCGGTCCACCGAAACCAGACGGGGCTGACTTGCGCGCTACCATCTCGACGATAAGTCGTCAGCACTGCCGGGGCGGCGGATTCGATCAGGGAGCGAACCCGCTCTAGCGTATCGCCGTCCATAGCCATCGCAGTCGGTATTCTCCATTTGCCACCTGCCCGGGTACCGTGCAACCGTCAAGCTGACCTTCGCTCAGAAGTACGGGCCGGCACCAGAGTCGGCTCGTCGAGAACCCGGTTCAGCGCCAGTTCTGCCGCGCCGAGTAGCGGGCCATCAGCGCCGAGTTGCGTCGGCACGATCAGCCCGTCGACCTCGCACGATGGCACCATCATCCGAACCCGCAAGTCCTTGTCGACGCCGTCCTCGACGACCGGCCACATCATGGCGAGCAATCCCGCCAGCACGACGCGCTGCGGGTTGAACACGTTGACCAGCCCCGCTAGCCCGATGCTGAGCCAGCGACCGACGTCCTCAACCGCCGCGATGGCGGCGGGATCGCCCGACGCAGCCTTCCTGAGAAGCTGGTTCACAGCCTCGGGCTTATAGTTAGTCTCGGAAATCCCGACGCGTCGCAGGATCGCCGGCCCTCCGATCTCTGTCTCCCAGCAGCCGATGGCGCCGCAACGGCATCGCTCGCCATCCGGGTTCACCTGGAAGTGCCCCACCTCTCCAGCGCAACCGGCAGCACCGATTAGCGGCCGACCATCGATAACGAGGCCGCCGCCTACGCCCACCTCGCTCGAGACATACACCAGATGCTGCACGCCAACACCGGCTCCCCAGGTGTGCTCAGCGAGCGCGCCAAGATCCGCTTCATTGGCGATCGTGAGGGGGAGCCTGCTTCCGATGCGGTCGGCGAGGAGGTTGCCAAGGGGAACATCTCGCCATCCCAGGTTCGGGGCAAAGTGCACGAACCCGTCGGAACGGCGGACGACCCCCGCGATTGCGATACCTAGTCCGGAGACGTAGCATCCCTCTGGGATCGAAGCCTGGGCGTTCTGGATGAGCTGGCTAATATCATCGATGGTCTGATCGACCGCGAGGCGGCGTGGCTGATGGGTCATGCGGGCGCGATGGAGGATTCGACCCCCCAATCCCACGACCGCAGCGGAGAGGGAGTTGACCGCGATTTCGGCAGTAATCGCCGCGGCACCGTCGGGGTTTGGACGCATCACGAGCGATGGGCGCCCCGGCGCGCCGAGGCGTGCAGGGTTTCCCTCGTCGATCAAACCCCGGCTGCGTAGGTCCGCTACCAGCTCGCCTATGGTGCTGCGGGTCATCCCTAGGGCGACGCCGATCTCGGATCGGGACAGCGCTCCCGATTGATGGAGAAGGCGGAGCAGCAGCCCAAGGTTATGACGCCTCACCGATTCGGGCGATGCCATGGGTTTCGTGGCGAGTGACGTTGGCGTGGCGCGTCGCCGTCGGCGATTGTCATCTGGGGTCTCGGCCGCACGCATCCAGCTTTCGCGAACGGGAGCCGGCGCCGGGGTGTTCTCCAGAAGGGGTCGTTGGGGCGGCTTAGCGTTCCACACGAGCCCCACCACCGCGAGCAAGCTTCAACACCTCGTCTTTGGTCGCCATTGAGGTGTCGCCAGGGGTAGTCATGGCAAGGGCGCCATGGGCAGCGCCGTACTCAACAGCCGCCTGCAAAGCTTCTCCGCTGAGAAGACCGTAGATGAGGCCGGATGCAAAAGAGTCGCCGCCACCAACCCGGTCGAGTACCTCGAGGGCTTCGCGGCGCGTCGACTGCACGACGCCGGTGGATCGGGACCACGCGATGGCTGCCCAGTCGTTGACAGTGGCCGAATGGACAGCGCGCAAGGTCGTGGCGATCACATCGAAGTTCGGGTACAAGCCGGCCGCGGCTTCAATCATGGCTCCGTACTTATCCAACGGCAGGTGAGTGAGTTCGGCATCGACGCCTTCCACCTGAAGACCCAGGCTGGCCGTGAAATCCTCTTCGTTGCCGATCATCACGTCGACGAATGGGGCGATCCTTCGGTTCACCTCCCGAGCTTTCGACTGGCCGCCAATTCCCTTCCAGAGGCTGGGGCGATAGTTGAGGTCGTAGGAGACCACCGTGCCGTGCTCCTTGGCTGCCGTGACAGCTTCGAGAAGCACTTCGGCTGTTGACTCGCTCAGCGCCGCAAATATGCCGCCCGTATGCAGCCAGCGCACGCCGAGCTCGCCGAAAAGATGATTCCAGTCCACGTCGCCTGGCTTCATATGCGACACCGCTGTGTGTCCGCGATCCGAGATTCCGACCGCGCCGCGCACGCCAAATCCACGCTCGGTGAAATTCAGCCCGTTGCGCACGTCGCGACCGATGCCGTCGAACGCAGCCCACTGAATGAGCGAGGTATCCAGGCCGCCAGTGCGGATGAAGTCCTCAACCAAACGCCCGATCTCATTGTCTGCGAGGGCGGTCACCACGGCGCCGCGGAGCCCGAACACGCGGCATAAACCACGGGCGACGTTGTACTCGCCGCCACCCTCCCAGACTCGAAACGATCGGGCTGTACGGATGCGCCCCTCACCGGGGTCAAGACGCAGCATGACCTCGCCGAGCGACACCACGTCGAAGCGGCAATCGGCCGGAGGACGGAGGCTCAGATCCGACATTTGCAACGACGTGCGATAAATCGGTCAGGTGCACGGTCGGGAGCTCTCATGAGCGGCTTGCCAGTGCCACGGCCTCGGCGGTCAGCTGTTGAATCGCCGCGAAGTCGCCGGATTTCACACGGTCGCGTGGAACCATCCATGACCCGCCCACTGCAGCGACTGCGGGGATGCTCAGATAGTCGGCGAGGTTATTCGGGCCTATGCCACCGGTCGGGACAAACCGTACGTTCCCGAACGGACCCGCAAGTGCGGCTATGGCCGGAGCGCCGCCGGAAGTCGAAGCCGGAAAAAACTTCACCGTGGTCACTCCGAGCTCAAGTGCCGCTTGGACCTCCGTCGCGGTAACTCCGCCCGGAAGCACAACTACCTCGCGTTCGCGGCATCGCTCGACTACCGCACGCGACAGCCCAGGCGACACCACGTAGCTCGCGCCGGCCTCCACGGCCTGGTCGACTTGCGCTGGTGTGAGCACCGTGCCGGCGCCGACAAGCATATCTCCGCGGGCGACCATGGCTCGTATTGACTCACTTGCTGCTGCGGTGCGGAATGTCACCTCGGCCACGGGTAGACCACCAGCGCACAATGCCGCGCCCAGCGCGGTAGCGTCCGCTGCGTCGTCTAAGACGACGACCGGAACGATTCGGAAGGTTGTGAGCGCGCCAAGGACGTCGATAACAGAATCCTTAGGTAGAAGCTGTCCGAACCGCCCGCGCCTGCGATGACGGCTCCGGTGATGCCAGCGCAGAGGATCCGTGCAGGATGTGGTACGCGCCCTTCTCGCCGATCATGATCGATGTCGCCTGGGTGTTGCCGCTGATCAGCCTCGGCATAATCGACGCATCGATGACGCGCAGCCCTTTGAGCCCGCGGACGCGCAACTCTTGGTCCACAACCGCGAGTTCGTCGTCGCCCATCTTGCACGAGCCGACGGGGTGGTAGTCGGTCTTTGACCATTGCCGGATGTAGTCGCGGATCTGTTCATCCGTCTGTACACCGACGCCGGGCATGTGCTCGCGCACGACATATGGCCTGAACGCCTGCGAGGCAAGAATCCTTCGGCCCCAGCGAAAGCCTTCCATCGAGATATCCCAGTCGTAGGCGTCGGTGACGAAGGCGGGGTCGATGGCTGGCTGTACAGTGGGGTCTGCGGTATGAAGTGTCACCGAGCCAATGCTCCTGGGGCGAAGGTTGCAGGTGTTGATGGTCATGCCGTGACCTTTCACCCGTTGTCGGCCGTGATCGATCACGTAAGCGGGCAGGCAATGGATCTGGATGTCCGGCGCTGCCACGGCGTTGCTGCTGCGCACGAACATGCCTGCCTCACAAACACAGGCCGTAATTGGACCCGTGCGGAACAGCACGTACTGGAATAGTGCAGCAGCAGCTCTGTCCGGTCGATCCGACTCGTTAAAGCTCACCGGAATGGTGGCGGCGGTGAGGTAGACGTCCATATGGTCTTGGAAGTTCTTGCCAACGCCAGGCAGATCGTGAACGACATCGATGCCAAGAGCTCGAAGCTCGTCGGCCGGACCGATCCCTGAGAGCAGTAGCAGACGCGGGGAGTTGACGGCGCCACCGGATAGGACCACTTCACGTTTCGCGTGAGTGACGATGGGCTCGCCCTTGAGGGAATACCGCAACCCCGTGGCACGTCCATTGGTCACCATGACCTGAAGGCCGAGCGCGTGCGTGAGGATCGTCAGGTTGGGTCTGCTGCGCGCGGGACGAAGGTAGGCGGTGGATGCGCTCTCGCGCCGCGCCTTGCGCTGGGTAACGTCGTAGTAGCCGACGCCGTCTTGGACGGCACCGTTGAAGTCCGGATTGAAGGTTAGACCGAGTTCCTGACCCGCACGTACGAATGCCTTACTCAACTCGTTGCGCTGGACCTGCTCGGCCACATTCATGGGACCGTCGGAGCCGTGGTACCGGTCATTCAAGCGCTCGTTGCGTTCTGCTTGCCGGAAGAACGGCAGCACCTGCTCGTAGCCCCAGTCATCGTTTCCGAGGGCGGCCCAACTCTCATAATCCTGACGGTTACCCCGGATGTAAATCATCGCGTTGATGGAGGTGCTGCCGCCGAGAGTACGTCCTTGGGGATACCACATCGCTCTGTCGTTCAAGGTCGGCTGAGGAACGGTCTCAAAGCCCCAGTTAACCTTGGGACCGGTGAGTTTTGTAAACCCAACCGGCATGTGAATCAGTGGCGACCAGTCGCGTCCTCCCGCCTCTAGGAGCAGCACCGTTGTGCTGGGGTCCGCCGAGAGCCGATTGGCAACCGCGCAGCCGGCCGCGCCTCCGCCGACGATGATGTAGTCATAAGCGGTGCGCGTACTCAATTGAGGAGACTCCCGTTGTCTGCGACGCGCAGCGCGTTGGCAGCGATGGTGAGAGCAGGGTTCATGGCTGCCGACGATGGGAAAACCGAACTGTCCGAAATCCACAAGTTTTCCACGTCGTGGGAGCGGCAACGGGAGTCGACGACACTGGCTTCAGGGTCGTCGCCCATGACAGCGGTCCCGCATTGGTGCGAGTTGGTGGCGATGTTCATCCTTTCGGTGAGGATGATTGGGTAACCCGCCTTGCGCATCACCGCAGAGACTCGAGCGATGAGCCGCCGGTGCGCCTCCAAGTTATTGGGGGTCCAGTAGATACCGATGCGGCCGTCTGCCCTGATGACAACCCGATTGTTCGTGTCAGGTAGGTCCTCGGTGGTGAGATAGATGTCGACGCTATGGCCGGTCACAAATCTGAGTGCCGGCATGGGCACCCAGGTGCGCGCTGGTTTGACGATATCGGCCTGAAGCTTGCCCAGCATCTGCAGATTGCCTAGAGGGACATCGCAGTGGGGGCCGGCGACGTACCAGTCGTTCACGCCGAGCGTCTTTTGGAACCCCCCCTCGCTCCGACGGCGTGGATCGACGGCCATCATGAACGTACTGTTGTGAACCATATAGCGGCGGCCGACTAAGCCCGAGCTGTTCGCAAGACCGTTGGGATGATTGGCGTTGCCGGAGGCCAGGAGCAGCGCTGCGGTGTTGACCGCGCCGGCGGCTAGGACATAGCGCTTCGCATTAATGCGCACCTCGCCGTCGTCGTTCTCAGCGATTGCCGAAGTCACGTGGCTTCCGTCCCCGTCGCTCTCCAGCCGCCGCACTCGGGTATGCTCGAGCAGTCGCACGCCCGCGTCTACGGCGGGGCGGATCAGCCGAACATCGGCATCGCTCTTGGCATCGACCTTGCACGGGAAGCCGTCGCATGTGGCGCAGCGGATGCAGGACCCACCCTCGCGACGGTCCACACCCATGGGGAGATAAAAGGGCCTGAGCCCCTGCGCGTTGAGAGAATGCCTAAGACGTTCGATAGTTGGCTCGTCGGCAAGCGCGGGCTGCGGATAGTCTGCTGACCTCCACGGTTCCGTAGGATCCTCTCCAGGACTGCCGTGAACCAAGAGAAGCTGCTCAGCTCGAACGTAGTAGGGCTCCATCTGGGAGTAGCTCACCGGCCACGCAGGCGACCTGCCGTCCAGGTGCTCAACGACCCCGAAGTCCGTCTCGCGGAAGCGGGGCAGGCACGCTCCATACACCTTGGTGTTGCCGCCGATGTAGTAGTAAACGCCGGGATGGAACTCCGCCTGATGTATCTCATCGAACCATGGCTCGGCGTTGCGGTAGCGGGTCTTGCGGAACACCTCGGCTGCCGACCAATTGGCGGGTTCGCGTGGCAGTCGACCGCCGCGTTCGACAACAACCACGTCGGCACCGCTCTCGCGCAATGCCCAAGCAGTCGCGCCCCCTCCCATCCCAGAGCCGATGATGGCGATGTCGCAGGTTACCGTTTCGGTCACTTCACTGACCTTTCACGAAGCCCCGGGGCGACGGGCCGCCTGAGCATGCTTGACATCGGGATGCACGACGAACGACGCCGCTCACTGGGTTCCATTCGACCGGGCGGCGATTGCCGCGTCGGGTTCAGTCGAAGGTGTGGCCGACAGGGAGCGCGAGGTGCGTTCAACAAGATGCTTGTCCACCGCGTCGAGGGCGTCCAGGAACCAGTAATCCCCCCACATCACAGACTCATCCACGCCTAATCCCTTGCCCCCGTGGTAGACACCGTGCTTGAGCAGCCCCTCCCATGTGGGCTCGCCCACTGAGAGGAAATCTGGCAAGCACAGGCGTTTGAGGATGGCCACCGAGTAGTCCGCGTACCGCCAAGCGCGCGCTGTGTCTTGCACCAGGCCGGCCAGCTGCCAAAGCCCCCCGGCTGTGATTGCTGCAGCTGAACTTTCGTAGGGAAGCCGTGGTGCGGGCTCTTCCCAGTCGTTGGGTGGCACCAATGCCGCTCCGGTACGGTCGATGTAGAAGTCTGCGCATGCCTGAGCGGTATCCAGGAATCGCCGGTCCCCCGTATACCGATATGCCGTCCCGAATCCATAGAGAGCCCATGCTTGGCCACGAGCCCACGATCCGTCGGCCCTGAAACCTTGTTGGGTTGACTGGCGCAGAAACGCACCAGTTTCCAGGTCGAAGATGCCCTCATGAGCGATGCTGCCATCGCCACGAACTAGGTATCGGCGCGTGGTCAGGCAGTGTTCTGCGGCAATGGTCGCAAGGCGCGCGTCGCCGGTGCGTTGGGCGGCGTGGAAGACAACTCCGACGTTCATCATGATGTCGATGAACAGGCTGTCGGGGGCAAGAAAGCTGCGCAGGTATCGACCCTTTTCATTGAAGCGCAGGGACATGGTCGTCCCGGCTTGGACCACGACGCGATCGCGTGAGGCGTCGCCAGTCTCCTCGAACCAACGGCGCCAAGTCGACCAAAAGAGAAAGCCCAGATCGTGGACGCTGCGGTCGTGCTGACGTTCCTCGATAAGCAGCGAATAACGCTCCGCTGCGACTCGGAGGTCTTCGCGGCCCGTCCGATTTGCAAGCATCCAAAGCTGGCCGCCGAGGAAACCCTCGCACCAGTTGGTCCATGACTCACCCTGAACGACCCATTTGCCCTGCATCGTGTACAGCGGAAACTGATTGGGATGCTCTGCGATCAAGGCGGGAACCTTCTCGAGAGCGGTCGCCCATGCAACGTCGCTGGCGTCGCGATAGTCGTCAGCGACCACCACGGCGGCGGGAATGACTACCGGGAGCGCGGTGGGGAGGATTTGGTAGGTCACGACTCCCCATTGGCAGAAGATGCCGATGACGGCATCCATCTGGTGGTGCGTGTGCCGACCTGCATCTGGATGGTCTTGGTCTGGGTGAACGCGGATACTGCTTGCCGACCGAGCTCACGACCCTCACCGCTACTGTTGTATCCGCCGAACGGGAGCTCGGGGTACCCCTCCATCCAGCGGTTGATCCAGACGGTCCCGGCTCGCAACTGCCTGGCGGCGATGAGGGCGTTATTGATGTCGCACGTCCAGATGCCTGCCGAAAGGCCATACATGGTGGAGTTGGCGATTTCGATGGCTTGGTGGAGGGACTCGAACGTGAGCACTGACAACACAGGCCCGAAGATTTCTTCCCGGGCGATTGACATATCCGGTGTGACACCCGCGAAGACGGTCGGGCGATAGAAGCGACCGCGCGGAGTCTCGAGGCGTCCACCACCGAGGAGCAGTGTGGATCCGTCCTGCCGGCCCTCGGCGACGTATCGTTCGATGGTGGCGAGTTGTTCGTCGCTGGTGATCGCACCGACTTTGGTCGCGGGGTCGAGAGGATCGCCGACCGGAACCTCGCGCGCACGTCGAACCACCTCGGCTTCAAACTCTTCGGCGATCGAGGAGTGCACAAGCACACGGCTGCCAGAATTACAGCACTCGCCTGCATTGAAGCAGACGCCGAATACCACCGCGTCCAAAGCTGCATCCAGGTCAGCATCTGCACATACGATCTGAGGATTCTTTCCGCCGAGTTCCAGCTCGACCCGGGTGAGCCGAGCGCCCGCGGCCGCAGCAACAGCGCGACCGACTGCGGTGGAACCGGTGAACGACACCATGTCAGTCCCGATGTGCTCACACATCGCTGCACCGACCCCCCCGGATCCGGTGACTACGTTGACAAGCCCAGGGTCGGCGCCGGCCTCCATGACGAGGCGGGCGAGATGGACAGTGGTACCGGGCGTGAGTTCACTCGGCTTGACGACGGCGGTACACCCGACTGCCAATGCAAACGGTAGCTTTTGGCTGAGGATGAGCAGAGGGAAGTTCCATGGCGTGATGATGGAAACGACGCCAATCGGCTCGTTCACCACCATGGCAAGGACGTCGGACCCGAGGTCGTTGTGGGCGTCACCGTACGTGTGGCGCGCAAGTGTGGCGGCGTACTCCCACAGATCTGCCGAGGTGTCCATTTCATCGAGAGCCTGGGAAATCGGCTTGCCTGACTCCAACGCCTCGATGAGTGCCAACTCCTTGCGGTCGCGGCGGATCAAGTCTCCGACGCGGTGCAGTAGCCGCGCGCGCTCCACGCCGGCACGACGAGGCCAACGGCCGAAGTCGAACGCCTTGCGTGCGGCAGTGACTGCGAGGTCGACGTCTGCAACACCTCCCTTCGCATAGCGCGACACGACGACATCGTGAGCTGGCGATTGCCGCTCAAAGGTTTCACCATCAGCGGCATCGACCTCCCGACCGCCAACGATGAGTTTGTTGTCACTGACCTGACGGTCGGCGATCGCCCGTGGCTGTTCGGTTCCGGTATGTGTCATGCCTAGCATCCTGTGAACAGTGGTGTGGCCTTGGACCGATGTGCCTCGATGCCAAGATGCAGGTCCTGCGTTGTACTGGCGACGGCGCCTGCGAGCGCCTCCAGAACGCGCGAAGGAGCCCCATCGGCGGCAGCGTCGATGATCTGTTTGGCCAGTGCGACGGCCACCGGACCGCCGCCAGCGAGCCGGTCGACCAGATCGGCGACGGCTTGCTCGATCCCGCTTGGAGGCGCGCAGACTGTGGCCAGCCCCCACGCCTCGGCGGTAGCACCATCGAGCATGCGGCGTGCGAGGACGATTTCCTTCGCACGGCTACGACCGACGAGTTCCGTCAGGCGCTCCGTGCCACCCCATCCCGGCACGGTGCCGAGGCCCACCTCAGGTAGTCCGAGACGGGTGGCGAGTGTGACGACGCGAAAGTCGCAGGCCAGCGCGAGTTCCAACCCGCCGCCGAGTGCGACGGCATGGACAACGGCGATGGTGGGCTGGCGCAACGTGGCCAGGGAGTCAAAGACTCGATGTCCGCGCGCAGTCCAACTCAACATCTCCACCGGGCTCAGGCTCGCGAATCGGTCGATGTCTGCCCCGACGCAGAAGGCTCGTGTTCCGTCCGCTCGTACCACAACAACGCGAGCATCGGATGCCGCGATGCTGGTGATGTGGGTACCGAGCTCATCCAACATCTCGGGAGTGAGGGCGTTGAGCTTGAATGACCGACGCAACGTGATCGTCGCCACAGCGGCATCGACGGTCAGAGCAACGTCTCCCTGCAGGCTGCTGGGGTCGGTCATGCAAGCGCCGCCTTAGGAGTAGTGTCGGCAAGATCAAGGCCCATGGGTGCGGGCCGGAAGATTCGCGGATCCATGAGCTTCAGGTCGTCGGCAACGATCAGTTGGAACGCGGCTTTGTCGAGGATGTCTGCTTGAAGCTCGATGCCCGGAGCGATCTCGACAACGGTCATCCCTTGTCCTCTGAGCTCCATGACGCACCGTTCGGTGACATAGATCACCCGCTGCCCCTGGGCGAGAGCACGCCTTCCAGAGAACGTCACCGCGGTCACGATGTTGACGAACTTCGCAATGGCGCCGTCGGTGCCGATGACCACCTTGGCGTCATCCACCGTGATGTCGCGGCGGCCGGCGGTGAAACTTCCGCAGAAGATGATCGACCGAGCCGCTGATGAGATGTCAGCGAAACCGCCTACGCCGGCGGTGACATGACGACGTCCCGGGAGATGATGCACATTCACATTGCCATCGCGGTCCACCTCGAGAAACGACAGCATCGTGTGCCGAAAGCCGGCCCCCTGCAGGAGGGTGAATTGGTCAGCGCTGGACATGAGAGCCTGAGGGTTGAGTGCGCAGCCGAATGCGAACCCGGTGAGAGGGATGCCGCCGACGGCACCCTGCTCGAGCACCCACGTCACGTCCTCGCTTATGCCCTCTTCGACAAGGATCCGGGGCACGATCGCTGAGATGCCAAAGCCGAGGTTGACGGTGTCTCCGTCGGCCAGCTCGAGCGCTGCTCGACGCGCGATGATCTTTTCGATATTCCACGCGGCGGGCTCGATGACATCGAGGGAACTACGCACCTCTCCGCTTATGGCGGGGTCGTACTGCGTCTGAGTCGTCTGCATCTGGTCCGGGTCGACGACGATGACGTCGACGAGAATCCCGGGAACCCTCACTGCCTGAGGATGCATCGACCCAGCCTCGACCACGCGCTTGACCTGGGCGATGACAATTCCGCCGCTGTTGTGAGCTGCATATGCCTGGTCGAGGGTGCCGAGGACTGACCCCTCCTGCTCAAAGGTCAGGTTCCCTCGCCGGTCGGCCGTTGTGGCACGAATGATCGCCACATTGGGACGCACGCTCGGGAAGTACAAGTACTCGTTCCCGTGGAACGCGGTGACCTCGACCATATCCTCTGTGGTGACGTCATTCATGCGTCCTCCCTCGCGACGGGGATCGACGAACGTGTCCAGGCCCACCATGGTCAAGACACCGGGTTGGCCGGTGGCTCCCGCGCGGTGCATCTGAAAGAGGACGCCCGACGGGAAGTTGTAAGCCTTCAGTTCGTTGCGGTCGATCATTTGCCAAATCCGAGGGGGCGGCGCGTCAGACGCACCGCTCGGGTAGGAACCGGCAATGACACGGTCGAGAAGGCCAACGTGCGCGAGGTGGTCGATACCGCGGATGCCATAGGAGTCGCCGGCCGCTATCGGATGCACGGTGGTGAGCCCGCGCGGTCTGGCGACCTCAGCGAAGCGGTCACCGATGCCACGCAGGACGGCATCCGGGCAACCGAGGCCGGAGGAGGACGAAACCGAGACGATCGCACCGTCGGGGATGAGGTCAGCTGCCATCCGTGCAGTCATGACTGGGACTTCGCGCATGAATCAGCTGTGACCTCAGCGCGCCTGAGGGTTCACTGGATGGCCGCAACTTGACCGGATCGACTGGAGTCCAAGACCGCTTGGGCAACGGCGTAAGCCTTGACTCCGTCGCTCCCGCTCACCGTCGGATCACCCTCGCCTTGCACTGCGGCTGCAAAAGCGCCAAAGGCGATCTCATAGAGATCTCGGCGGTCATCGACACGGATCTCACGGAGCCCGCTCGGACCTCTCAGGTGAACCTCGCCGACCGGGTCCTGAGTCATGACATTGGTAGCCTCGATACTGCCCTCGTCGCCGTGCACTTCAAGACGGGTCGGGGTAAACGCTGAGGTGAAAGAGTCGTGCGTCTGGACCAGAACGTCGCCCTCGTAGCGAATCACGGCGGCAACCGCGTCCTCACTCTCAGATGTCCACGGTCCCTGGCGCACCGATAATGCCGTGGCCTCGATAGCCCGGCGACCGAGCAACGGGTTGACCACTGAGGCGTCGTGGACGGTGATGTCGAGAATGCACCCAGCCCCCGGCTCGCCCGAAAGTCGCCACGTGCGAAGACGCTCGGGCAGGAGAACTGCGTGACGGACGCTGACCCAGAGCGGCTGACCGATGGCTCCGCCACTCACCAATTCGCGGATTGCACGGTGAGTGCCTGCGCCCGGTAGGTGATGATTCACTGCCAGCAGGACTCCCGCGCGATCGCACGCATCGACGACGGCGTAGGCGTCCTCCAGCGATGTGGCCAGAGGCTTCTCACACATTACGTGCTTGCCCGCAGCCGCCGCAGCCATTGCCTGGGATGCGTGCGCGACATTGGTTGACGAGATGTACACGGCGTCGATGTCGTCGCGCGAGAGGAGGGCGTTGAGGTCGCTCGTGTGCCGGTCAATCGCGTTCCTGGTTGCATATGCCGCGCTGTACTCGGGCGTCGAGCTGAAGACGCTCACGACCACCTGGCCCAGGGCACGCATCGCCGGGACTACCCGGGTTTCAGCGATATCGCTGGCTCCGATCAAACCCCAGCGGACCATTTTTCCTCCCGCGTGCCGACCTACTAGAACGTTCTAGTGGGTAGGTTATAGGGTGCGGGAAGGTGTGCTGTCAAGCGATGGACTGGCGATTGCGGCTCGAAGGGGGTTGGAATCAGTCGCCGATAGGATTGCGACGCCGCTTCGGTCGCCGCTCCGATCCATCTCATTGAGGCAGCCAGCTCCCGAACGTCTCTACCCTAACCGGGTCCCAGGGGTGCCCGCGCCGCCGATGGCACCCGAAGCCACCCTCTCCACGCAAGTTAGATGGCGCGGAGACGTGAGTGTGACCAGTCGGTAGTCGAGCCTCGAACAACTAAGTTGGGCTCGATGAGGACTTGCGTCAACGGCGTGGCTGTGTTGTCGAGCCTCTCGAAGAAGAGCCGGGACGCTTCGGCACCCACAATCGCGGGGAAGCCATCGGCACTGGTGAGGCCGGGCACTTGGATCGCAGCCCCTGGCAGATTGTCAAAGCTGGCAACAGCGACACTCCGGCCAGGCTCGATACCTTTGGATCGCAGGGCATGAAGGATGCCGAATGCATACATGTCGTTGTAGGCAACGATGGCATCGGGGCACGAACCCTGTGCGAGCATCTGTTCAACAAGCTCCAGCCCCCCGTCTGGTCCATCACTGGCACAGGCCAAGTCGACGGTGACGTCGAGGCCCGCGCTCTTCAGGCCTTTCCGGACCCCTTTGAGGCGGTCCTCACGCGGAACCGAGTTCCACACTCCACCCAGGAAGGCCACTGACCTCGCACCGATCTGTACGAGGTGCTGTCCTATCAACCGCCCGGAGCTGACGTTGTCGCTGCCGACGTAATCGCTGGAGTAGTGCCGAATCCTACGAGCTACCAGAACGTGGGGGATGCCTGCGGCCAACAACGTCCGCCCAAGATCGTCGGGCTCGGTCTCGCTGGCCGGCAGGATGATGAATCCGTCGATCCGCCGCTCGGTCATCGTCGCCAGGAGCTGTTGCTGGCGGGCGACCTCGTCGCGGCTGTAGCCCAGGAGAAGGGTGTAGCCTCGATTGCGTACCGCCTCCTCGATCGCCATCGTGAGCTCAGCGAAGTACGGGTTGCGAACATTTGCCGCGACGAGGCCCAGCGTGTGCGAATACTTGCGGCGCATATCCGCCGCCCGGCGGTCGTAGACGTAATTCAGGCGCACCATCGCCGCGCGTACCTTGGCCTCGGTCTCCTTGCTGATCTGCGGGCTTTCCCGGATCACCAGCGACACGGTCGCTCGCGAGAAGCCGCTCTCGGCGGCGACATCGTTGATTGTCGGGCGCTTCACACGTTCCGGCACGTCAATTCGCATCGATTTGCACCGGGGGCCCGGCGTGTTCGCCGGGCGTGTCCGCTGTGGTGCGAGGGGTACATGGAACGGTTAGCTTAGTGCGGTTGTGTATCCGCAAGTGCGCACGCACGCGGAGCCTGCCCGGATGCGGCGCGGCGGCAACGCTTGGTGACGCGACCGCGGATCCAGGAGGTGTTCGACGATTACGCTCCTGCCGCCCCGGTACGTGGAACGCGCCCGAAGAAAGTGTCATGCTGCCGCCGATGCCAGGACAGAATCGAGCGCCGGGTCAGCGACGCACACTCGCCATAGATATCGGCGGTACTGGTATCAAGGCGTCGGTGTTGGACCAATCAGGATCCATGATCGCCGACCGAGTCGTCGTGGCCACGCCTTACCCCTGCTCGCCAGACGTCCTCGTCACCACGCTGGCGAAGCTAGCCACGGGACTACCGCCGTTCGATCGGGCGTCAGTTGGTTTCCCCGGGGTGGTGCGCGACGGAAAGGTTCTCTCAGCGCCAGAGTTCATCAAGGTAGGTGGCCTAGGGACGACGCTCGACCCTCATTTGGAGAGTGCATGGCGCAATTTTGATCTCGCGGGTGCGCTGCTTATCGCCCTGGTGCGACCGACCCGGGTTGCTAACGATGCGGATGTTCAGGGGCTTGCCGTGGTCACTGGCGATGGGCTTGAACTGGTCATCACTCTCGGCACCTCAGTGGGAACGGCGCTCTATGAGCAAGGTCGTCTCGCTCCGCACATGGAGTTTGCTCACCACCCGTTCCGCAATAACCAGACGTACTACGAGCAGCTCGGTGAAGCGGCCCGCTTGCGGATGTCGACGCGGGGGTGGAACCTGCGGGTGAAACGTGCTGTCGACACCCTGGACGCGCTGTTCTTCTTTGACCACGTATACATTGGCGGTGGCAACTCGGCGCGCGTTACCGTCGATCTCGGACCCAAGGCATCGATCGTCGACAACAGTGCCGGCATCCTGGGCGGGATCCGACTCTGGGAATAGAGGAAAGGTCTCAAGTGAAGAGTCTGCCGTAGTCGGGCCTGGTTGTTCCAAGGTGCGGGCGACTTCGCGGGCGTGGGCTGCCAACCGATCCGCATTGACAGCGCATGATTCCTGACGGCATGCCAGAGGAGCGGAACTCCCTAGTGGCGAGAAGCAAGCTGGCCACCATAGCGATCCTGCTGGGGTTCATTGCTACCGCTGCGGTGGTTGGCGTCGGTCTGTCGGTATTGCAACGACCCTCCCGGCATCCGAACGTGACGCAGACTCTTCCTCCGCGGCTACCGCCCGAACACACCATCAGTCCCGTCCTCGTGACACCGGGTCCGGTGTCGGCGTTCGGCTTCAGCGTCGCCGATGATCCTGCGATCCGCCGCGTGCTGCTCTTCGGGGGAGTTGACAACTATGGCGAGACATGGCTCTGGGATGGCAGCCGATGGTCTCCGGCTCACCCTCGTGCTAGTCCCCCCGGGCGATCTGAGGCTGCCGCGGCTTACGATCCCGAGACCGGCCTGGTCATGCTGTTCGGCGGGCGCTTGGCGTCTGGTGAGATCGTCCGCGACACTTGGGCCTGGACGGGTATGACTTGGCGCGAGCTCAACAACGGCAGTGACTCCGCGCCGCCAGGCGACGGTGCGTTGATGACCTGGGACAGCTCCAAGCGCGAAATGATCCTATTGACGACAACAACGAACGCTACGGGAGGACAGACCTGGGTCTGGAGCACCAGCCATTGGTCGCGATTGGCAAGTCGTCAACCACCCCCCTCGCCAATTGCCGGCGAGATGGCGTTCGACCCCGTGTCTGCTTCGGTGCTCTTTGTCGACGCGCTCATGCCGCCGATGGGCGCCGGAACCACCACGTGGCAATTTGACGGCCACGGGTGGAACCTGTTGACGGCAACCCCTCCATCAGCGACGGCGGGGTTGACCCTGGATCCCTCCAGCGGCCACCTTCTTCTCCTAAGTGATCCGACGGCCGATGTCTCCGCGGAGTTGTGGCGTTGGACCGGGAGCACGTGGTCACGAGTCATCCAGTCGGAACTCTCAGTACAACAGGGTGTGGAGGTCACCGATCTCGATCGCGGTCAGTTCCTGATGGTCGGGTTTGAGAATCAGCCGACCCAGGCGGTGCCACAGGCGATCCGCGTCTGGGATTGGGGTGGTAGTCATTGGCAGCCGCTGGGTTTGGTCGATCCGGGCGTAGTAGTGCCGGTCGCCTAGGAGCGCCAGCGAGACGCTGAAATCCTAGCCCCCCAGCAACCAATCTTCAGCCTCACCCGGGCCCCAGCCAGTCTCCAAGCTTGACAACCGCCATGGTCGTGCACCAGAGTCGCCGACGTGAGTACTAGAACGTTCTAATGGCAGGCAACGCACGAGCTTCGGCGCAAGCGAGGGCACGTGCCCAGTCGCTCTGAGCCCACCGCGGACTTGCAGTGACGGACTCGTAGGCGGCAACCAAAAGAGCGTGAAACGACCCACCGCCATCGGCACCAGTCGCGATCAGCACAGACAGAGGACAAGGAGGCAGCAATGCGGGGATCAGGAATAATCGTTCGCCATCGGAAGGGAGGCGCTATATCGCTGGCATGTAGCGTCGGCCTCTTAGTCGCCGCCTGCGGCAGCTCGTCAACACCGGCGACGTCATCAGGGGGCAGCTCGGGCTCGAACACTGTTCCGAATGTGACCGTCAGTTCATTTACTGTCGACCTCGCCACAGTCATGGCGCAGTTCAAGCCGTTGACGCAGTTCGCGACCAAGGGATCTCAGAAGCTACTCGTCGGGGTGATCATGCCCGACACCACCTCATCGACGCGTTATGTGGACTTCGATGCGCCGTATTTGAAGACGGCGTTCACCGCCGCGGGCTATAGCCCTTCGCAGTTCCGGATCGAGAATGCTCAGGGCAGCGACTCAACGATGTTGGATGACGCCACAGCTGACATCAACCTCGGAGCCAAGATTCTGATCGTGGACCCAATTGACAATCCGACCGGCATCGCGGTCGCGCAGCTTGCCGCGTCAAGGGGGGTCACGCTGCTCGCGTACGATCGCGCGATTTTCCAGGGCCACAACTACTATGTGAGCTTCGACAACGTCCTGGTGGGCAATCTCATCGGCATGGGTCTCGAGTCGTGCATCACGGCTTGGAACGTGACTAGCCCCAAGATTTTCACGCTGGACGGCGGTGAAGATGTGGAGACGAACTCGATCGCCTTTGCGACCGGCTACAACAAGACTGTCTGGAATATCGCGGCGAAGTCGGTGCCGGCTGGAACGACCAATAGTCTCGGATACACGCTGGTTGGCGAGAACTACGCCCCGGGCTGGGACAACACAAAGGGCGGCCAGATCTTCCAGCAGGAATTCACCACCCATCGGCAGATCAACGCAACCATCGAGGCCAACGATGGGCTCGCGAACGCGGTGATTACGGACCTGAAGGGAGCCGGAGTTAAGCCGAAGACGATTCCGACGACGGGACAGGACGCGACGGCACAGGGAATGGCGAACATTCTCCAAGGCTGGCAATGCGGCACCGTGTACAAGCCGATCTACAAGGAGGCCGGCGATGCGGTCGCACTCGCGACGATCCTCTTGGCTGGTGACACACCCCCTTCAGCACTGGTGAACGCCACCACCGTTGATCCCAAGGACTCCACGATCACCGAACCGGCGTCGCTGTCAACCCCTGTTTGGGTCACAGCCGCCAACATGGAATCCACGGTCGTGTCCGACGGTTTCGATACTGCCACTGCAATCTGCGCAATCGCCGGTGCGACTGCATGCAGCGCAGCCGGCATCCACTGACGTGAGGGTGCGTTCTCTCTGACGTATCCACTCTCTGGTGTCGCCGGACCGCATCCTCTCGGGTGCGGTCCGGCTGACGTCCTTCTGTTCAAGCGGGTCTTTCATGCAGGATGAGATGAACACGAGCCGGGGACTCGCTGCGAGCCGTGACTGAGGCACTGCTGCAACTGCGAGGGATCGACAAGCATTTCGGTCCGGTGCAGGCGTTGCATGGGGTCAATCTCGATCTCCCGGCGGGGCAGGTCACCGGTCTGTGCGGGGACAACGGTGCTGGGAAATCGGTGCTCACCCGCTGCATCGCCGGAGTCCACGAGCCCGATCACGGGCGGATCCTCTTTGAGGGCCAGCCGGTGCACATTCGGAGCGCACGCGATGCCGCAGCCCTTGGCATCGAGACTGTCTACCAAGATCTGGCCCTGGCCGACAACCTCGACATCGTGCAGAACATGTTCCTGGGCCGGGAGCGACTGCGCCACCGGCTCCTTGACGAGGACAGCATGGAACGGGCGGCAGCCGAGACGCTGAGCAGCCTGCGGGTGACCACGGTGCGTTCCATTCGCCAGCCGGTGGCCTCGCTCTCCGGCGGTCAGCGCCAGTCGGTGGCGGTCGCCAAGGCGGTGATGTGGAACTCCCGGGTGTGCCTGCTCGACGAGCCCACCGCCGCGCTCGGAGTGGTCCAAACGCAGATGGTCCTGGATCTGATCCGCCGCCTTCGGGACCACGGCCTGGCGGTGATGGTGATCTCCCACAACCTCAACGACGTCTTCGAGGTTGCCGACCGGATCGCCGTGCTCCATCTCGGCTCGATGGTGGCGGAGGGACCGGTGGCCGATTTCGACCGGCAGCGCACGGTGGAGTACATGACCACCGGGGGAAAGGAACGCACGCGCACACGTGTGCCCATCGTCAGCGGGGAGGCAGGCTGAGCATGGCGAGCATCAACGACCCCCTGGCGACAGCGATCCCTGAGCTCGAGGCCGATCCGACCAGCGCAGCAGACACCACCCTCGACATTCCGCCGGAACTTCTCGCCCAGTCGCTGGGTGAATACGTGCGCGGCTGGCTCGCTCGGGTGAGGCACGGCGACAGCGGCGTGCTCCCTGTACTTCTCGCCATCGTCGCCGTCGCAATCACCTTCGAACTAGTAACGCCGAACAACTCATTCCTCCAACCGAGCAATCTCGTCTATATCTTTCAAGAGAGCACCGCGTACATGGTGCTTGCGATGGCGGAGATCTTCGCTCTGCTGTTGGGTGAGATTGATCTTTCCATCGGCTCGGTTTCCCTGCTGGGCGGGGTGATCGCTTTCAAGCTGGTGCAGCCTCCTCCCGCCGGCGCCAACCTTCCGTGGTGGCTCGCGATCGGCGCAGCACTGCTTTGCTGCGCGGTGATCGGCGCGCTTCAGGGGACCCTCGTTGCCCGCCTCAGGATGCCCTCGTTCATCGTTACCTTGGGCGGGTTTCTTCTGTTGTTCGGCATCCTCGTTCTCGTCTTGGGTGGCGCCGACGGCTCCGTCTCAGTTAGTCAGTCAGACCCCAACCAAAGCGTTATCTTCAATCTCGATCAGGGGTTGGTCGACCCGACGATCAGCTGGATCGGGCTCGCAGTTGTGGTCCTCACCGCCAGCGCGTTGATTTGGCGTCGCGACTCGCTAAGACGTCGGAGCGGGCTCGTAGCGCAACCGACGAGCCTCACGGCAATCAAGATCGTGCTGCTGGCTGGTGCTGGGGTCATTGTCGTGGCCCTCTGCAATGTCAACCGGTCGAACACTGGCACGATCGCGGGGGTGCCCTGGATCATCCCGATCGTTCTGGTGGTACTGGTTGCCTCGACGATCCTGCTCCAGCGGACCCGCTTTGGCCGCTACGTGTATGCCGTCGGCGGTAACCCTGAAGCCGCGCGACGGGCGGGCATAAACCTCCCGAGGGTGCGCACGTGGGGCTTTGTACTCAGCGCGGTCACGGCTGGAATCGCGGGGATCTTGCTCGGCTCCTTCTTCTTCGGTCAGCTGAGCACCAACACAGCCGATCCCGGACAGCTGGTTCTGTACGCAGTAGCCGGGGCCGTCATTGGGGGAACGAGCCTCTTCGGAGGACGAGGCAGGATAGTCCACGGCGTCTTCGGCGGTCTCGTCGTCGGCGGCATCGCCTATGGAATGGCGCTTCTCGGGCTGGCAGCCCAATACGAATACATCGTCACTGGATGCGTCCTCGTCGTCGCGGTGCTTGTCGACGTGCTGTCGCGGCGCGGCGGGGCAAAGGGGAGCGGCGACCGTGACTGAGGCACTGCTGCAACTGCGAGGGATCGACAAGCATTTCGGTCCGGTGCAGGCGTTGCATGGGGTCAATCTCGATCTCCCGGCGGGGCAGGTCACCGGTCTGTGCGGGGACAACGGTGC
>Ga0308309_10000052_pt1 | contig 112084 bp, 100 predicted proteins | sample HubBroMetageWFT5_FD_192491 | JGI IMG/M metagenome (GOLD analysis project Ga0308309, IMG submission 192491) | Warmed and freeze-thawed soil microbial communities from the Hubbard Brook experimental Forest, New Hampshire - Hubbard Brook CCASE Soil... | ecosystem: Environmental > Terrestrial >...
AAAGGAGGATTCCGGCTTGCAGGGCTTCGCGGATTTCTTCTCTTGTTTTTCCGACGCCGGAAAAAACGATGCGGCGGCCGGGGACGCCGATATGCCGCAGGCGATGGAGTTCGCCGCCGGAAACGATATCAAAGCTGCTGCCTGCGCGGGCTAGCAATTTGAGGATCGAGAGATTTGAATTGGCTTTCACCGCGTAACAGATGGAGTGCGGGATGCTGCGGAAGGCGCGGGTGAAGCGGCGGTAGGCGTCGAGGATGCTGGCCCTGCTGTAGACGTAGGCTGGGGTGCCGTATTTTTCGGCGATGCGCGAGAGTGGGACGCTTTCGCATTCGAGCGCGGCGTGGCGATACTTATAGTGGGGCGTGTATTCGGTGGGGTCGGTTGGAACGACCCGTTTTGCTTTTGTTTTTGCTGCTCTTGGAGTCAAGGGCGCCTTTGGCCGTTAGCGGAGCAAGTCTTCGAGTTGCGTGCGTAGATCGGTTTTCGCATTGCGATATTTTACGATTACCGGAGCATAGAGCGAGAGGCCCCAGTCTTTTCCCTGGCCGCGATTGATCGGGCGCGTGCCGGGGACCACTACCGCTTTTTCCGGAATGATCAGCGGGCGATCTTCGGTGGCGATGTAGATTTCGCCGCGCACCACATCATAAACCGGAGTGGAGTGATTCAGGATCGCACCGGTGCCGAGGACCGCGCCGCGCTTAACGATGGTGCCTTCGAATATGCCGCAGTTCCCCCCTACCACGACTTCGTCTTCGATGATTACGGGCATCGCGCCTACTGGTTCGAGAACTCCGCCGATTTGCGCGGCGGCGGAAATGTGGCAGCCTTTTCCTAGTTGCGCGCAGCTGCCTACCAGCGCGTGAGAATCGATCATTGTCTGGTCGCCTACGTAGGCGCCAACGTTGATAAACATCGGCGGCATGCAGGTGACGCCTTTGCCGATGAAGCAGCCATCGCGGATGCTTGAGCCGCCCGGGACGATGCGCACGCCGCTGGCAGAGGTGATGTGCTTCACCGGATACGTTGATTTATCGAAAAACGGCTGGCGCAGCGGGTCGACGGACATGTCCGTGATGGCGCCGATGCGAAATCCCAGGAGGATGCCCTTTTTCACCCAGGCGTTGACGCGCCAGCCTGATGATGATTTTTCATCGGGCTCGGCGGCGCGCACTTCGCCCGAGTTCAGCGCGTCCTTGAAGGACTGGAACAGCGCCAGGTGCGCGGGGAGATATTTGGCCGGCGGTTGATCGAAAAGCTGCTCAATTTGTTGCTGCAGCATGCGCCTTCCCCACGAGGCCGATGGATTCGAGTACGTGGCGGATTTTTTCGAGATTTTCGGTTCTTGGCGCCACCAGCGGGAGACGCCAGACAGGCTCGAGCAGGCCCATCTCGGCCATGGCGGCTTTGGCGGGGCCGGGATTGGATTCGATGAAGTTCATTTCCATCAGCGGCAGATATGTTTTCTGGAGTTCGCGAGCGCACGCGAAATTGCCTTCGAGGCAGGCGTGGATCAGTGAGGCCATTTCCGCCGGAATTTCGTTGGCTACCACGGAGATTACGCCATGTCCGCCGAGGGCGATTACCGGCAGCGCGATGGCGTCGTCGCCGGAGAGGACTGCAAAGCCGTCGCGAGCTTGGCTGACGATCGTGGCGATCTGGCCGATGTTGCCGGAGGCTTCTTTTACACCGGCGATGTTTTCGATCTGCGCGAGGCGTCTTAGCGTTGCTGGCTCGACGTTGACGCCGGTGCGGCCTTGGACGCTGTAGACGATGATGGGGATCGAGATGGCTGCAGCGATGGCTTTGTAATGTTGATAGAGGCCTTCTTGTGTGGGCTTGTTGTAGTAGGGCGTGACAGAGAGGATGCCGTCTGCGCGCAGGAATTCGAGGTCTTTGGCCAGTTCGATTACTTCGGCGGTGTTGTAGCCGCCGGCGCCGGCCAGGACCGGGACTTGGCCGTTTGATTCCGCTACGGTGATTTCTACTACGCGCAGATGTTCGGCGCGGGTTAGGGTGGGATTTTCGCCGGTGGTGCCGCAGGGGACCAGGAAGTCGATGCCGGCGTCAATTTGACGGCGGATTAGGCGGCGTAGGGCGGGTTCGTCGAGGGAGAGATTTTGGCGAAATGGGGTTACTAGTGCGGTTCCGCATCCTGTAAACATTTTTGGCTCCTTTGGTGCTGGGTGAAGCTGGTGGTGCTGGTAGCGTTCGGAATTTCGTGTACCGCCTATGCCTGCCGACGGCGTTTGGCGCTTCGTCAATGTCGCACTGCAGTGCGCCGCTACAAATTCAAAGGCAACGTCAACTACGCCCGCCTCAAATTCAGGCGGCCGCTACAAATCCAAAAGCAGCGTCAAAACCTTTGGCTGCTTGTATTTCTCCGCAAGCTCTAAGCGCCTCCTCTTGCGGCGGCTGGCGGCTGGGCTGACGCCGCGGCCTTCGCGGTCGGCGCTTGTTGCGATGCGTCTTGGTCGAACAGGACGTCGCGGAAGTCGAACCAGCCTTGCTTGCCTACTACCCACCGTGCTGCTAGCAGGGCGCCGCGGGCGAAACCTTCGCGGCTGCGGGCGGTGTGGCGGATCGTGAGTGAGTCGGCGGCGGAATCGAAACCGATTTCGTGCGTACCGGGATGGGCGCCGGCGCGGTTTGAGCTGACCGAGACTTCCCTGCTGGGATCGGCGCGCTGCATTTCGTCTACTACTTTCAGCAAGGTGCCACTCGGTGCGTCTTTCTTTGCGGCGTGATGAATTTCCCAGGCCCAGGCGCCGTATTCTTTGTAACGGGCGATGCGGCGGGAGGCTTCGGACGCTAGTTGCAGGAAAATGTTGACGCCTACGGAATAGTTGGGGCTCCAGACGACACCGATGCCGCTGTCGCGCACCCTCGCTTGGACCTGCGGGAGCTGTTGTGTCCAGCCGGTGGTGCCGACGACGGCGTTGATTTGCAGAGCCGCGAGGCGCGCGATGTTCTGCGGCGCGGCGCCGGCGACGGAAAAATCTACGGCGACGTCCACACCAGCGAAATTGTTGCCTGTGATTCCGCTGGCGTCGCGATTGTTGGCGCTGTTGAGGCGCGTCGTGACCGTGAAACCGTATTCGGGCGCCAGCCGCTCGATCAGGCCGCCCATTTTGCCATGTCCGATGATGGCAAGGTTCATATGCGCGGAGCCTGGGCGGCGCGTGTGAGAAGTTGCGCCACCATTTTTTTGTAAATTTCAGCGGCTTCGAGAAGTTCTTTTTTGGGGACGCGTTCTTCGAGTGTGTGGGCTAGGTGGATGCTGCCGGGACCGATCAGGAAGGGCTCGCCCCAGGCGTTTGCGAATGCGGGAACGTCGGTGGTGTAGGAGACCACCGTCGATTCGAGGCCGTCGAATGAGGTGAAACGCATCGGCGCGTTGGAGCAGGCTTCTTTGGCCGTGGCGCGGCCGGTGACGGCGCGAGTGACGGCTTGACGGAGAGCGTCGCCGGAATCAACCGTGCGGAAGGAAATTTCGGCGCGGGCTGCGTCGGACACTACGTTGGGGGCGCGGCCACCGGAAATTACGCCGATGTTCAGGGTGCTGCGGCCCATTAGCTGTTCTTCGGGCAGGGGGATTTTGCGAATTTCGTGCAGCGCGTCGAGAAGCTTGTCGATCGCGGATTCGCCGAGTTCGGGATATGCGGAGTGAGCCAGGCGGCCGGTGGCTTCGATCTCGTAGCGCAGGATTCCTTTCGCGGCTAGTACGAGTTTGTTGTCGGTGGGTTCGCCATTGATGAGAAAACGCGAACCGCGGGGGTCGCGGGCTGCGGCCAGCGCGCCGGAGCTGTTGCGTTCTTCGCCGACTACGAAAAGCAGGCCGAAATTGCGGGCGCCGTCGGCGAGTAATTTTTCTGACGCGGCGATCATGCTCGCGATGATGCCTTTGGCGTCGGTGGAGCCGCGGCCCCAGATGAATTCGGGGTCTTCGCGGGATGCGAAAAACGGGGGCACGGTATCCATGTGCGTCGAGAGTGTGACGAGCGGCACGCCCCAGTGGGCGAAGACGTTGAAGCGATTGGCTTCGACGGGGCAGGGTTCGACGGAGCCGCCGGTACGAGCGGTGAGGTCCGACAGAAGCCCCAAGAGGAATGAGCCGACGGCTTCTTCATTGTTCGTGACCGACTCTATGTCGACGAGCGCGCGGGTTAGTTCGAACAGATTCATCGTTTCACCGAGACGTCACCCGAACGAAAATGTGTGCGGACGAATTGCAGCCGCGTTCTTCGGTCTTCCGGTGAAAAAAGAATGGAGGGATGAAAAGAAAGGCCTCGAGTGGGTGGAGGCGGCTTCCTTCCCAATAGCGCTCCATCCGTTTTTCAACGGATGACAGTGGGCAGGTATTAGCCTGACCCCCCAACCGTCGCGGAGTGAGCTTCCGGCGACGACTTCGGCGGAATTGATTACTTGCACCCTTTTCGCTCAAGCCTCCGAAGCGTCTCGGAGATTACGGCTTGGCTACTGGTGGCTTCCGCTCCTCTATCAAGAACGTTTCAACGTAGCAGAGGGGGGCGGAGGGTGTCAAGGGTCGGGTGTGTTAGGCAATAGGTCGGTTTCCGATAAATGGGGTGATCTCAATCGGTCGACGCAACACAAAGCTCCAGCCCACTTGGCATTGAAAATAAAGGCCAAAATCGCTGGCAAGGGTGAGACCAGCAGCAACGCGACCCTGGCTAGGTCTTGGGCAAGTACAGCCAAACAGGTGGTTCTCCCGCGGAAGCATTGGCGAATCAATGCACTGGATGGTGTTGCATCGACCGGTTGAGCTGGCAGCCTTTAGCAGGACTTAGGTTCTATGCGATCGTCTCTGTGGGGTTAGACCGCAGGAAAATGAATATTCAGCTTGTAGCAAATGAAGAGAACCAGTATCGCGCCCAGTGTGGATAAAATGAGGCCTGCGGGATGATATTTTTCATTTGTCGGACGCGAAAACATATGGGCGACGCCGCCACCGAGGATCGATCCGATGATGCCGAGCACGACCGTCCAGAAAATCGTTATGTGCACGTGCATGACGTCTTTCGCGATAACACCCGAGATAAGCCCGATAAGAAAATACCAGATCAAGTGAAACATGCTTTTTCTCCATCCTTTGTCTTCCGAAGCCCATCGCTATTGGCCCGGCGCTGGTAAATGAATCGGAATTTCCAATTTCAAGTCTGGCCTGGCAGCGTAGCGGCTATCGAGGTTGCGTACTGCTCACTTTTATACAGTTTGTGGAATTTTATGGATCGGAAGCACTCGCTCCGGGACAGGCCGGCTCCCGGACATGAGGGTCAAGCTTCCGATGAGAGCGTAACCGGGGACTGGGAAGTGTTGCACTGAGCGGTTGAGCTCGCAGCGTTAACCGGGCGCTAGTTGCAGGGAGGCCCCGGCCATTTAATCCAGCTTCACAGGTAATTGCGCATTGAAGGGAAAGGTGTTGTCCCGGAATCATGAGACTCATTCCAGTGTCAGGAACCCACGTTCACAATTTTTCCGATCCAGTTTGGTTCATCTGTCGCTGCACGAAGCAGGCAGTCGGCGCAATCGTCAAAGGAAAGCGGAGCGAGCGGCGCGACTCGTGCTGACGGACCTGCCGTATAGCGACCCTTCGCCGGCTTGTCTGCCAACACGACCGGGCGAACGATGACCCACTCCATGTTTATTTTCTGTGTCATCCGCTCGGCGATCGCCTTGTCAGTAATTGCAGCAGTGAATATCAGGCCCGAAGCGCGGACGACAAAGCGGTTGGGACACGACAGCTCGCGTCCATCGCTCAACCCGATACCACTTTGCAATATGAATCGTCGGACGTTCGCACGTTGGCATTCGGTGAGAATGGTGGCGACACCGACTGACATGAGCGTTCCTGGCGAGAGGTTCTTTTCTGGTCCGATGCAGCTAATGACGGCGTCCACGCCGTCCAGAGCACCTTTCAGGCCTCGTGGGGAAAGGACATCTCCTCGCACGAAGGACAGCCGGTCGGCAGATAACAGCCGCTCCGGATCGCGAGCAATGGCCGTAACGAAGTGTCCTTGTGCAAGTGCGTGCTTCACCACTCTGCGTCCCGTCGCACCCGTCGCTCCAACAACCGCTATCTTCATGTCTCGACCCCATTGGCACCGATCACGATATTTCGGATCGCGAGCGCCATCCCTCGCTTGTAGTCAGTCAGGTTTCCGGTCGCCGACTTGGCGCCGGCCTTTCTGTCATCGCCGAAGTATACTGGCAATACCCAGTTACCGTCGTCACTGACCTGAACGATTGTGCCTTTTGCGCTGTGCAACAAATTGAAGTACCACCCGACGGTACCCGAGTTGTAAGTCCAGGTAAGTTATCGAAACTGGCCCGCCAAGGCATGTTGACGCGGGCATGGCACGCTGTATGCCTGCGACTGCAAAGTCAACGGCGGCCGCCTAAAAACAAAGCAAGCGGCCGCTACAAACTCAAAGGCAACCGCGATTTCAAGTGCGACGACAACGGCAAAGAGCTGGCGAGACCTCGGCGCTAGGCGTCTTGCGACGGCTCGGGTGGGGACTGCAGGATGGGTTTGCCCTTGTGGAGGCGGGTCCAGTTGTCCAGGGTGGTGAAGGTGCGGGTTAACATGCGATCGATGTAGAGGGCCCCGCGGAGGTGATCGATTTCGTGCTGGAGAATGCGGGCGTACCAGCCAGAGGCTTGGACGAATTGGGGCTCGGCGCGCTCGTCGAGATATTCGACGCGGATGGTGCGGGCGCGGGGGACGACTGCCGAAAAACCGGGGAGGCTGAGGCAGCCTTCGTAGAAATTTTTCTTATCGTCGCTGGAGTAGGCGATTACTGGATTGATGATTACCTGAAAGGGAACGGGGCGGCGCTCTCTTTCGGCTAGGTCTTCCGCGGAGAAAGACTTCAGCAAATCTTCACGATCTTCGATGACGGCGAGTTGCAGCGGCAGGCCTATTTGCGGCGCGGCCAGGCCCACACCGGGAGCGTCACGCATCGCGTCACGCATTTCGTCAATGAGGCGCTGCGTTTCTTCGCTGAGAATTTCTTCGGGCATGAGCAACCGGGCTTCTTCGCGGAGAGCTGGCTCGCCCATCTGCATAATCTTCAAGCGCATTGCGTTTCCTCGAGGTGGTGCAGCGCTGCAAATACAGCCGTGGATGAAGAAACGGCTGCCTAAAATTCATTTCAGATTGTATGAAACCGTCCCGAGCTCTGATGCATCCATCGTTTGAAGTGATGTGCGAGGGAATTCTACAACAGCTCCAGCGTTGAATTGTGTGCGGCCCGTTAAGATTGCTGTTGGATGAATGCGGCGGGAAATGTGCCGACGCCACATGAATGTGGCTTGACAAGAGAATCAGTAAAGACATAGAAATGCTTGTTCGGCTATTGGCAATCGTTGACCGAATGCGGAGGACCGCGAATGCAGACGTCCCGCAGAGATTTCTTCAAGGTAGCCGCTGTCGGCGGGGTTGCCGCCACAATCTTCGGATTTGACCTGAAGCCTGCTTACGCCCAGCTAAAAGAATTGAAAATCGCGCGCGCGGCCGAGACACGCTCGACGTGTCCTTATTGCGCGGTGGGTTGCGGCGTGCTGATTTATACGATCGGGGATAAGGCGAAGAACGTGACGCCGCAGGTGATTCACGTGGAAGGCGATCCCGATCATCCGACGAACCGCGGGACGCTGTGCCCGAAGGGATCTTCGCTGGAGCAGGACATGCTGAATCCGCGGCGGCTGGTAAAGCCGCAAGTGCGGAGGCCGGGCGCGACGGACTGGCAAGACATTTCCTGGGACAAAGCTTTGGATGAGATTGCGCACTGGACCAAGCAGACGCGCGACGCGACGTTCGTCGAGAAGGACGCGAAGGGGCTGACTGCGAACCGCTGCGAGGGGATTTCGTTCATCGGCGGATGCACGGACACGAACGAGTTCAATTATCTGGTAGTGAAAGCAATGAGGAGTCTGGGCTTGGTGTATTTAGAAAACCAAGCCCGTGTTTGACACGGCCCCACGGTCTCAAGTTTGGGACCAACATTCGGACGCGGGGCGATGACCAATGGCTGGATCGACATCAAGAACACCGACATGATGTTGATCATGGGCGGGAATCCCGCCGAGAACCATCCCTGCGGATTCAAGTGGGCGATGGAGGCCAAGCGCCACCGCAACGCCAAGATTATTTCCGTAGACCCGCGATTCACGCGAACGTCCTCTACTGCTGACCTGTTTGTGCAAATTCGCGCCGGCACCGACATTGCGTTTCTGGGCGGGTTGATCCGCTACGCGATCGAAAACAACCGGTATGCGAAAGAGTATTTGATCAACTACACGAATGCTGCGTTCATTGTGAAGGAAGGATTCAAACTGCCGGAGGACGGGTTGTACTCCGGATTTGATGCGGTGGCGGGGACGTACGACAAGACCACGTGGAATTATCAGGAAGGTGGAGATTTTAGCGGGAAGACGGACGCGACTGCGAACGCTGCGCATGCCCCGGGTGGCGCGGCGTCCAACGCTGGAGGAGCGTCCGGCGCGGGCGGAGCGACGGGTCACGCGCCCGCGCCCGAGCCCGGCAAGGCTGCAGCACCGGTTGCATTGCCGCCCGATGTGGCCTACGACTTGACACTGCAGCATCCGCGCTGCGTTTTCCAATTGATGAAGCAGCAGTATTCGCGATACACGCCGGAAATGGTCGAGCGGATCACGGGTATACCGAAGGAACAATATCTGAGGGCGATCGACATGTTCACGTCCGTGCGCAAAGACGGGGACATGAAGAAAGTGGCGACGATTATTTACGCGGTGGGCTGGACGCAGCACACGTTCGGGACGCAGATCATCCGCACGGCGGCGATGATTCAGTTGCTGCTGGGCAATGTGGGAAGAGCGGGCGGCGGAGTGAACGCGTTGCGCGGGCATTCGAATATTCAGGGCGCGACGGATATGGCGGGACTGTTTGATTCCCTGCCCGGATACTTGAAGGCGCCGATTCCCAGCGATACGGATTTGGCTACGTTTCTAAAGCGCACGACTCCGACGTCGTCGAAACCGTCGCCATGGGGCTCGTGGAACTACTATTCGAACACCCCGGCATTTTTCGTTTCGCTGCTGAAAGCGATGTATGGCGACGCGGCGACGAAAGAAAATGGATTTTGTTTCGATTACCTGCCGCGAGCGGACCGCGATTATTCATGGACGCATATCTGGGAGGATATGTACAACGGCAAGGTGAAGGGTATGCTCGCCTTCGGAATGAATGGCGTGATGATCGGGCCGGACACGAACAAGAATATCAACGCGTTGAAGAAGGCGGACTGGCTGGTGGTGGGCGAGATCTACGAGGATGAGACCAGCGAGTTCTGGAGGGCTCCGGGAATCACGGCTGACGAGCAGAAGACGATTAATACGACGGTGTACCGGCTGCCGTGCGCCGGCTTCGCGGAAAAAGACGGGAGCATGACGAATTCGGCGCGCTGGGTGACGTGGAAATATGCGGCGGTGCCGCCTCCGGGAGAAGCGCGACTCGATCAGGACATCGTGGCGCAGATTTTTCTGCGCGTGCGGGATTTGTACAAGAAAGAGGGCGGAAAGTTCCCCGATCCGATTCTGAATTTGAGCTGGGCTTACGCGGATTCGGAGCATCCCTCGCTTTCGCAAGTCGCGATGGAGCTGAACGGCAGAGCGTTGGCGGACTTGAAGGACGACAAGACCGGGCAAGTTGTGCTTAAAGCAGGCCAGCAGCTGCCGGGTTTTGCGTTGCTGAAAGATGACGGCACCACGATGTGCGGCAATTGGATCTACTCCGGATGCTGGACGGAAGCAGGTTCGCAGATCCAACGGCGCGGCACCGAGGATCCGTCGGGCATGGGAGTGTTTCCGAACTGGTCGTGGTCCTGGCCGGCGAACCGGCGCGTGCTGTACAACCGCGCCTCGTGCAACGTGGACGGAAGGCCGTGGGATCCGGAGCGCAAGCAGGTCTGGTGGAATGAAGCGGCGGGGAAATGGGTGGGTAGTGATGTGCCGGACTTCAAGGCGGACTCGCATCCGAAGGACCACTTGGGACCGTTCATCATGAATCCGGAAGGCGTCGGGCGGTTATTCGCGCCGATTGGAGTGCTGGCGGAAGGGCCGTTCCCGGAGCATTACGAACCGATCGAAAGTCCGACCAAGAACCTGCTGCATCCGGAGCAGTCGAATAATCCGCTGGTGAAGAAATTCAAATCGCCGTATGACAAGTTTGGCGACCCGGCGGAATACAGCATCGTGTGCACGACGTACCGGCTGACGGAGCAGTATCACTACTGGACGAAAAATAATCAGATGAACGTGCAGCTGATTCCGGAGCCGTTCGTTGAGATTCCTGTGGAGCTGGCGCAAGAAAAAGGCATTCGCGGAACAGATATGATTCACGTGATCAGCGCGCGGGGAACGTACACCGCGAAAGCGTTCGTGACGCGGCGGCTGCGGCCAATGATGATCGACGGCAAGAAGGTCTACCAGATTGGTTTGCCGATTCATCAGGGTTATCGCGGAATCACCGAGGATGAGGGGAGAGACGCGAAGACCCCGGCGAATTTGCTGACTCCGGCGGTGACCGATCCGAATGCGCATACCCCTGAATCCAAGGGCTTCCTAGTTAAGGTCCAGAAGGCGTAGGGAGCGAACGATGAGCCAGGCGGCAACGGAACTGATCCGAATTTCGGGACACCCTGGGACCGTCCCGGGCGCCGGGCTGGACCGCGAATTTCAGGTCTGCAAGCTGGTGGATACCACCACCTGCATCGGCTGCAAAGCGTGCGAGGTGGCTTGCCTGGAATGGAACGGCTACCCCTTCACCCAAACGTCCTTCGACAATAGCTACCAGACCATGCCCGAAACCGCGTGGAATTACTGGAACCTGATCAAGTTCAACGAACACGAACGCGAAGACGGCAGCATGATGTTGCTGATGCGCAAAGATCAGTGCATGCACTGCGAGGATCCGGGCTGCCTGGCGGCGTGTCCCGCGGACGCGGCCATCGTGCAATATGCCAACGGGATCGTGGATTTCCAGGAAGCGAACTGCATCGGCTGCGGCTACTGCATGACGGGCTGTCCGTTTAATATTCCGAAATTCAGTCCGGAGGCGCGAAAAGTTTTCAAGTGCACCTTGTGCAACGATCGCGTGTCGGTGGGATTGGAACCGGCGTGCATCAAGGCTTGCCCTACCGGCTGCCTGCATTTCGGGACCAAGAAAGAAATGAAGGAATTGGCGCAGACGCGCGCGGACCAACTTCGTGACGTTTCTGGATTCGCCGATGCCGGAGTTTACGATCCTCCGGGAGTGAGTGGAACGCATGTGATCTACGTGTTGCACGATGCGAAGAATCCGGAGCTTTATGGCGGGTTGCCGAAGGATCCGCATATTCCGTATTCGGTGCGTTTGTGGAAGGGACCACTGAAGTGGCTGGGAAATTTGGCGATGGTCGGCGGGCTGCTGGGATTGGCGTTGCATTACATGCGATTTGGGCCGAAGAAGGAAGAACCGATTCCGCCGAATGATGGGAACGGGAGGCGGGCATGACCAGCGACGCGGTACCGCGTACAAGTGCCTCCAACCATAACGCGGAGTTGATCCCGCGGTATTCATTTGGCGAACGCGTGAATCATTGGGTCGGCGCGTTGAGCTACACATTTGCGCTGATCACGGGGCTGGCGTTCTGGTCTCCGTACCTGTATTGGCTGGCCGCGATGGTGGGAGGCGGAGCAACCGCGCGATTCGTGCATCCATGGTTCGGACTGATTTTTTCGGTGTCGCTGTGCTGGACATTTGTAGAGTGGCACCGGGACATGGAGGTGAACGACGACGATCGCGCGTGGGCGAAGGCGATGCCCTACTACATCCAGAACGAGGACGACAAACTGCCGCCGGTGGGGCGATTCAACTTCGGGCAGAAATTATTCTTCTGGGGAATTTTTGGGAGCGTGATTCTGCTGCTGTTGACCGGAGTGGCGCTGTGGTACACGGAAGCGCTGCCTTGGAGTTGGCGGTACGTGCGCTACGTGGCGATTCTGGTTCACTCGAGCGTGGCGCTGATTACCATCGGATTGTTCCTGATTCACGTGTACATGAGCGCGATACTGGAAGAGGGCAGCTTCGGGTCGATGATTCATGGATACGTGACGCGCGCGTGGGCTTGGACATTTCATCGTACCTGGTATGAAGAGATTAAAGGCGGATCGCGATCCAAGTAATGGCGCAACGGGAGTGGGATCGACGAATCCGCCGTGCCAACGAACTAACTTCCTCGTATCCGTTTGCCGCTGAGGGACTGCGTTTCTACTCGCGTGTGGCAACATTTCAGAGAAGCCTGTACACGGAGATTCAGAGAGCTTTGGCCGATTCGCCCGCGGGTGAATTCACAGGAAGTTTGCGGGATGAGCTGGATTTGTTCCTGTTGCTGCCGAATTTTTCCCCCTTTTTGTCGCTGATCGAGCAGATTGCGCCGGCGCCACTGGCGCAAACGGCTGCGGGACTCGCGCGCCAAGGGACGGCGGGTTGGCAGCGCGCGATTGAGGATTTCTGGCACGGCGATCTGGACACGGCTCTGGCGGTCGGAGGGATGGAGCAGGAGTGGGAGGGCGCGGCGGTTGCAATTCAGCCTCGGGAACAACTGCTGGCGTGGATTTTTCTGCAGCCGTATGCGGAGTATCTTGCGGATCAGCGCGAGAATACGATTGTGGACGGAGCGCCTTCGACTTGCCCGTTGTGCGGGGGAAAGCCGATTGTGGGTGTGCTACGGAGCGAGGGCGACGGCGCGAAGAAGTCGCTGGTGTGCATGTTGTGCGCGCATGAGTGGGGGTTTCGCAGAGTTTATTGTCCGGCGTGCGGAGAAGAGCGGGAGCCGCAGATGGCGTTTTATTCGGCGCCGGAGATCGCGCATGTGAGGGTGGACGTCTGCGACACGTGCCATACGTATCTGAAGAGTATTGATTTGACGAAGACGGGGCTTGCGGTTCCGGTGGTGGATGAGCTGGCGACGATACCTCTGGACCTGTGGGCGCGCGAGCACGGGTACGAAAAACTGCAGATTAATTTGCTGGGAACGTAAGCCCGGCTGAAGTCGGCCGCTGCCCTTCGATCGCGCACAGCGGGATCTCAGGACGAATCGCGCTGTGGCGCGATTCACAAATTCAAAACCAACGGCAACGGCTGCCCGGTTCGATGAACCCGAACCGGCCGCTACAGATTCAAAACCTACACCGGCGCTTGATTGACGCGCGTCAGAGGGAGATGCCGCGCTTCCAGGGGAACTTTGTGCGGCATTGGGGATGAACCTGCGATTCTTCCTCTTCCTTTGCTGGTGCAGCGGACCTGAATCGTCCTCGAGATTATTCTGGAACAGCGTGGCTGCTTGGTCGCGCGATTATGCATCAAAAGCTCAATCGCCAGAACTTTGCGGCAATCACGCGCGCGGTATCGAAAGGCTCCTCCCCGGCGAGATGGCGCCGGAGACTCGGATGCCTGCCAAATTCAGCCCATTCGATTTCTCGACCTCGCCACTACCAGGTTGCGAGTGTATCGAGACATCAATGCTTTCCGGGCCGGGGACAAACCCTCTTTTTCGCGTTCGTTCTAATCGCTTAAGTTGGTTGGTCGCTCGATACAGCTTATTCTCGATTGCAGTTTCGTCACAATGAAAAACCAGAAATCAAGTTTATGGCGCCCAGCGAGCCCACGCACGCCGCCGGCCCAGGTCCCAAAATCTTGCTGTGCCGCAAATCGTCTAGCTTCAGTTGTGTCCTAAAGGGAAGAGGCTGTCTTTGCAAACCCATATGAAGAACAAACGCATCGACCCCCAGACTAGCGTAATCGGGGTTGACGGAAGTGGGATCTAATTGGTTTTCAGGAAGATAGCTGGGTTCGTTTTGTAATTTCCCCCCGGTTTTCACGTGACCGGACACGCTCTGTATGCGCGATAGTACTCGACCCGCGTGCTTGCAAATCAAGCATCACGGGCTTACGCTCACAACGGAGGCTGCTATCTTTTGCCTCAGGACCTGCGAGGACATCATGGCTAACAACAGGCACGCTGCGAACCGCAAGAACGCTCTCAAATCGACCGGGCCCAAAGCGCCTTTTGGAAAGACCGTGGCTTCGCGAAACGCTGTGAAGCACGGGATCTTCACGGTAGTTCCTATCCTCTCAGGAATAGAAAGCCGCAACGATTGGGAGAAACACCGGTATGGTGTAGTTAGAAGCATCGCACCCGTTGGCTACCTTGAGGAGTTGCTCACGATGCGACTTGCCATCCTATCGTGGAGACTAAGGCGCGTAGTCCGGTATGAAGCGGAAGTGTCTACCGCTTCTCTCGCGAGGACCGAGGCAGACATGGAGGAACGCGACGAAGACGGTTCCCAAAAATCGGAAGAACCCGGAAGTGCCCGCGAGAAAGTCCGGAACGCATCTGTGGTAATGAAAACACTCCAAGCATTGTCCAAATTGCCAGATGAAAAAAAGCTCGACAGAGAATCCGCCGTAACTACGCTGTGGGCCTCGTCGCGAGAGCTCCCCGACGATCGCGAGAGCCTTTCCGTTCCCGGCATTCCGGACGAAGACACGGAATTTGATGCCTTCGACCAGTGGACGGCAGGGCTACTTCGCAAGGCCACTGAAGTATATCCTGCCGCGGCGGGAATGGCCGTCGACAGCCTGCTGTACAAATGCATCTCGTCCGCTTATAGGATCAGCGTCGAGGCCGACGAGGAAGAGCGCGATCTTGTCGAGCAAGCGCGACGTTGGGAGGTGGCTTTGGAGCGGGAGAACCGTCATCGAATACTCTTGGAACCGGAAGTACTAGATAAAGTGGCGCGATACGAAAGCGGTCTTGAGCGGTCCTTTTTTCGGACCCTCCACGAAATCCAGAGACTCCAAGGAGCCCGGACTGGCGCGGTGGTTTCTCCGCCGGCAGCCGTTGATGTGGATTTGACCGTCCATCCAAAACGTTCCAGTTGACTGTATTTTCGGAAAGACATGCGAACTTAGGAACGCTGCAAGCAAGTTGAGGCAGTGTGTCCGAGGCACCAGTTTGCGACGGATCACCTATCGGAACGGGGAATTCGTGAAGGATCTAATCCCAAGTCTCACCCAGAGGCACATAACCCGATCCGAACCTCCCACGGAGTGCGGACATATTGCAGGATATTCAATTCATCTGACTCATCTCACGATGAAGAGGTTCGATATTCCTGCTGCGAGCCATTCTTCTATTTTCACCCGTTGGAAGATCAGGTCGAAGGGCTTTCTGTATGTGGGATCAACACTTGCGGCGTCGATGTTGCAGTTCGAAAGTACAATTCGTAGCAATTTTGCTTTTTCGGCAGCTGGCTGCTTAAGGTATAGAAAATAAGCCTTATTCGCGAGTTCTAAAATCCTGACACCGTCCAAGAGCCTCTCCGGGCTTTGTTGCTCCAACCCGTCGAGTGCGATAAGAATCTGCTGTTCCTCCTGGTTCCATTCCGACGATTTGGCTGCCCAAAATGCTTCAGTAATTTTGCCGTCCAGTTTGTCAAGGTAGGCCTGCTCGATGCGGCGCCGTACCTGCACTAATCGGGTCCGCAGCCGTTCGCTCGCAGATCGGCCATGCGCCTCCGCGCGGGCGTTATCATCGAGCAAAGACCGCCGCAGCTGTTCGAGAACGTCATCCGGGATGTGAATATCCTTAAGGATTTGGCCCAGCCTATTTCCTAGTTCTTCCTCGCGGAAATATGGAAGTGCGCATTTCCCTCAGTAGCCCGAGCAATGGTAATAGACGTAGCGACCCTTTTTGCGTTCGGCGGTCACGGTGCAATGGTCGTAAGCGCATTTCAGCAGACCACCGAAGCGGGTATGGCGATGAAGAAATACAAGCCGGAGCAGACTGTGACGTTGTTGCGGCAGGTTGAAGGGGAGCTCGCCAACGGGAAAACCACTCCGCAAACCTGCAAAGAAGCCGAGATCACCGCGCAGACCTGCTACCGCTGGCGGAAGGAATTCGGCGGATTAAAACTCGATCGAGCCAAACGGCTCAAGGAGTTGGAGCGGGAGAACGCCAAGCTGAAGCGGCTAGTGGCGAAGCTGTCTTTGGAGAAGCAAATTCTGAAGGACGTGGCAGAGGGAAACTTCTAAGCCCTGAGCGGCGGCGTGGCGCGGTCAGGCATGCTCGCGAGAGCTACCGGGTGTCGGAGCGGCATGCCTGCCGGCTGCTGGGGCAGTGGAGAGGGACACAACGCTAGGGAGTGCTCTACCGAACCGACGAAGATGCGTTGACGCGGGAGATCGTGACGCTAGCCAGCAAATACGGGCGCTACGGCTATTGGCGGATCACGGCGTTGCTGCGGGATCGCGGTTGGCATGTAGGCAAGGATCGCGTGCAACGGATCTGGCGGCGCGAGGGTTTGAAAGTGCCGCAGAGACAGAGGCCGCGAGGTAGGTTGTGGTTGAACGACGGATCGTGCCTTCGGCTGCGGGCGGTGCGAGCGAACCGTGTGTGGAGTTACGATTTCGTGAGCGCCATGACGCACGACGGAAGAACGCTGCGGATGCTGACGCTGATCGGCGAATACACGCGGGAATGTTTGGCGATCCGCGTGGCGAGAAGGCTGGGGAGGTACGAAGTGATCGAAGCGCTGGCGGACGTGATGATGTATCGAGGAATCCCGGAAAACTTTCGTTCGGACAACGGCCCCGAGTTCGTGGCCGACGAACTGCGGAAGTGGCTGGCAAAGCTGGGCACGGGGACGCTGAACATCGAACCGGGGAGTCCCTGGGAGAACGGCCACTGCGAAAGCTTCAACGGGAAGCTACGAGACGAACGCCTGAACGGAGAGATTTTCTATTCGCTGAGGGGGGCCCAGGTGGTGATCGAGAAATGGCGGGTGGTCTATAACACGCTGCGACCGCACTCGGCGCTGGGCTACAGGCCGCCGGCGCCGGCCGACCGCCGCAAAGGGTGGCTCGCAGGGAGCCGTAGGCGACCGGAGAGCCACCCTTTGCATCCTTACCCGATGAGGTTGTGGTGAGGTCCTCCCCGAAAACTGATCCAAGGCAAGAGAGAGAAAATCCGGCAAAATTGGCAGTCTGAAGGGAGGGATGTCGGATGAAAAAGATGCGCTACACGGAAGAGCAGATTGCCTTCGCGTTGCGGCAAGCAGATACGGGGACACCGGTGGGAGAAGTAATCCGTAAGATGGGCATCTCCACACAGACCTTCTATCGTTGGAAGAAGCAGTATGGGCAGATGGGTGTGGACGAGATACGGCGATTGAAGCAGCTCGAAGAGGAGAACCGGAAGCTCAAGCAACTGGTGGCGGATCTGAGTCGAGACAAGCTGATGTTACAGGATGTGCTTTCAAAAAAACTCTAAGGCCTGGTCGTCGGCGGGAGTTGGTGCGAGACCTCGAACCGCGATACGGAGTGAGTGAACGGCGAAGTTGCCGAGTGCTCCTGTTTTTCCGATCTTCGCACCGCTATGAAGCGACGCGGGATGATCAGGCTGCCTTACGGATGCGTATTCGAGAGATTGCGTAGGTTCGGGTCCGCTACGGCTATTATCGGATTTACATTCTGCGGCGACGGGAAGGATGGCAGGTGAACCACAAGAGGGTCTACCGGTTGTACCAGAAGGAAGGGCTGAGTCTACGCAGGAAGCGGCCGCGACGACACGCGAGCGCGGCGCAGCGGGTCGAACGAATCGAGGCGGGTGCTGCGAATGAGTGCTGGTCGATGGATTTTGTTTCCGACGCGTTGTATGACGGGCGGCGACGGCGGGCACTGACGATCGTAGACAACTACACGCGAGAATGTCTGGCCATCGAAGTGGATCAAGGGATCGGCGGAGGAAAGGTGGTGGGAGTGTTGGGACGGATCGCGATGGAACGACGAACACCGAAAACGATTCGAGTAGACAATGGCCTGGAGTTTGTTTCGAAGGTGTTAGACCAATGGGCGTATCGAAACGGCGTGACGCTCGATTTCAGCCGGCCCGGAAAGCCAACTGACAACGCGTATGTAGAATCGTTCAACGGCAGCCTGCGAGACGAGTGCTTGAACGTGAATTGGTTCTTGTCCTTGGAAGCCTCAGTGGTCAGGTCAAAACCGACCATATGTGGTCACTTGAAAACCGGCCATAGGGTGTGGCACGGAACTTAGATGTTGTACGCCGTCGTTTGCTTTTTGGGCAAGTCTAATCTCCCAGATTTCGAGCTGGAGGGCCATTTCCTGCTCGCAGCGCGAAAAAAATCTCGTTTACAGGGCCGTGGTCGCATTTTCTGAAGGTCTCCCGTAGTTCAAGGTCGTGGCTTACCGGCTGTTTCGGTGCGACGCTCATGGTTCCGCCGGCAACTTGGTCCTCCAGCTCCGCGGCCCGCATTTGAGGATATGGCCGTGGTGCAGGAGGCGGTCGAGCATGGCGGTGACGGCCGCGCTGTCGCCGAGCAGTTTCCCCCAGTCCTCGACCGGGCGGTTGGAGGTGACCAAAGTGCTCGCGCGTTCGTAACGACGCATGACGATCTCCAGCAACTCTTCTGCCGCTGTGGGCCCTAACTTACGCATCCCCAGGTCATCGATGATCAGCAGCGGCATGGTGGCCAGCAGTTCCATGTACTCTTTGCGTTTTCCGTCGAGGGCGGCTTCGGCGATTTCCTCGAGCAGGACGTGCGCCTCACGGTAGATCACCCGATAGCCCTGGCCGATGACCGCTTGCCCGATGGCCTGGGCCAGATGGCTTTTGCCGGTACCGGGTGGGCCTAGAAAGAGCGCATCTTCACGGCGAGCGATGAACGTAGCCGTCGCCAGATCGAAGACCAGACTCCGATTCATCTTCTTGTTGAAGTTGAAATCGAAGTTGTCGAGGGTAACCTGTGGATCGCGAAATTGCGCTTGTTTGCGGCGCCGTTCCAGCAGGCGGTCGCCGCGACGAGTCAGTTCATCGGCGACCAGGCAGGAAAGGAAGTCGATGGGGGCCATGGGTTCCGCTTGGGCTTGCTGCAGGCGCGTCTCTAGCACCGCAGCGATGCCGCCCAGACGCAGTTGACGTAAGGAACGATTCAACTCGATCAGATTCATTCTGCTTGCTCCTTGATTTTAAGATTGATGAAATCGCGATACTCGGTGAGGCCACGAATCAGGGGATCGATCTGGCGTAAAAACATTTGCGGGTGTGGGCGGCGCTCCAGATAACGGCGCACGAAGCGGTGTTCTGCAACGCCGATGTCCAGAGCGACGGCACAGGCATCTTCGACCGCCGCCGCCCCGTATTTCTTGATCAGGGAAAACACTCCCAGGATGCGGCGGATGCCGGTCTCTGCTTGCCGCTGATAGATCAACTGGCAGAGCTTGCCGATTTGCGTTCCGGCGTGCTCGGCACGCCGCAACAACTGCGCCGTGCTCAGCGGCATCTTCTTGGGGTGATCTTCTTCCTGGATGCGATATCCGCCGGGTTTCTGGCGCAGGTGCTCGCGCAGAAGTTGGTTGGTGCTGGGATGCAGGATGCGCACATGCAGCGCATCCCATTGCACTTTGACACTTCGTCCGATCCATCCCGGCGGCAAGCCGTAGTAAGCCGCCTCGACCTCTACGCAACCGTCCAGATGAACCACGCGTTCTCCGTATTGGTAATAGCGGAAGGGTTCTAGAGGCAGAGGGAGCAAGTGCGGTTTTTCTTCGCTGAACGTGACCGCCACCTGCCGTTTCGTCGTACCGTGGATGCGCGTGTCAGCCCAGCGCTCTTCCCAGCGATCCAGATACTCCTGCGCTTCTTCCAGGCTCTCGAAACGCATCCCTTTGAGAGGTGTTTTCTTTGTGTGGCCGATCCCGGACTCCACTTTCCCTTTGCGATCCGGATCTTGGATCCGGCAAGGCAGCGCCACCACACCGTAGTGCGCGAGGACATCTCGAAACAGGGGATTGACAGTGGGATCGTAGATGTCGGGGAGCAGCACGCCTTCTTTTAAATTGTCCAGAACCACGACTCTGGTGCAACCACCCAAGCGACGAAAAGCTTTCTCATGCAGTTCGGCCCAGACGCGCACACTGGAACGCCACACCAGCAAGCGTACGGATTTGCGGCTGTAGCCGAGCGTCAGAACGAAGAGTCGCGTTCGGCGGTACTTGCCCCCCGGCGACTCACGCACCATGGGTCCAGTTCCGTAATCGACCTGGGCTTCCTCTCCGGCGGCGGTGAGGATGATTCCCGCGGCTTGTGGTGACTCCGATCCGCGGACCTTGCGCACAAAGCGCTTCACGGTTTGGTAACCGTGGGGAAAGCCGTGATCGGAAACCAGGTCCTGCCAGATGGCCATGGCATTCCGGCCACGATTGAGTCCCTGCTCGATCAGTGCACGGTACGGTTCACAGGCACTGCTGGCACGATCTTGCTGGGCAGTCGGAGCTGAAATCGGCTGGCCAAAGTCGGTGGTCACCCCTATGGCCGGTTTTGACGGATCGGGGTCGGTGGTCACCCCTATGGCCGCTTTTGCCGGCGCTCGGCGTCCCCACCCGGGCAGGCACACCACCACCCCGGCTGACTTTAGGTAAGCACTTGCCGTTTCTCTACGGACACCAGTGACTTGCTCGATGCGCCGTAAAGGCCATCCGAGCTTTCCCAGTGCGATGACTTGTTGCTTCTTTTCTTCGCTCAAGACGTTGCTCATGCCGACCGAGCCTATACGGGCTCCAGTCGCAGTCAATGTCCTGGGCTTCACTCATGGCCGGTTTTGGGGTGACCATGCATGGCCGGATTTGGGTGACCCCTGAGGTGGAAGACGCTCGGAGCAAGATTGAGGCTTGGCGGGGGCACTACAATGAGAGTCGCCCTCACACAGCGTTAGGAGATGTGCCGCCCAGCGAATTCGCCAGCAAGGGCGGGGCTAGCCCCGCCCTTGCTGGATCTGCAAGACCCGGAATTTTCACTCCCTAGCTGGACCTAAAACGGGGGGACCTTCAAGTGATGTAAACTTTCTCATTCACCGTGGTACAAAAACTCGGTCCGGTCACGGGGTTAACACGTGTCGTGTCAACTTCGGAGCGAAGAATCGGGCAGGTCACTTCAGGCACCTGCTACTTCGGGCGATATGCGCAGCAATACGAATCGCGATAGCCACTATTTGGAATGTAGGATTTACATAACTAGATGTCGGAAAAACACTACTGCTTGCGATATATAAGTTAGGTATACCAAACACGCGGCATTCCGAATCCACTACTGCGGTTGAGGGGGAACGTCCCATTCGGGTAGTTCCGATGTGGTGGGAACCTACACCGTTGTGTGCATATACATCATTCGCAAGATCGGGTTTGACGTTCAGCTTTGCCACGCCGGCACTTTCCAGATCACGCGAAATTAGCTCGAGGGATCGGGACACGCTTTCAGCATCGCCCCGATTCATCCTCCAATCAACCACTAGTCTTGGTGTCCCCAATTCATCCCGTTCATCGTTGAGCGTGACCCTGCTATCGAAATTGGGTGACTGCTCCGCGTCAAAATGCAGCGTATAGATGCCCTGGTCGTTGCAGATCTCTACCGAGGGCAATTTGCGAGAAGCGAGGAGTCTCCGTCGCGTCCAAGTATAAGCAAAACTCAACATTTCTAGCGGGCTGAAGATAACATTTGTCGCGTGCTTCAACAGATGGTGGTATTCCGAGTCGCTCAATTCTCGGCTGAACTCGGGCGGTATACGCCCCAAAAGGTACCGCTTTGCAAGGTATACGGAAGACAGTACGCCACTTCTGTGAGATGGATCATGAAACTCCATGTGCGTTGCCGTTACCGCGAGATTCAGGAGACCGTTACGACGCTGCGCGTCATGCGTAAGTCGCATGAGACGCTTGCAATATACTCCCTCTGACACAACATACTTCCGGAAATACTCTCCGTAGCCGCGGTTAAAGTGGATCGTCCCAGCATTGCCAGTAAGATGAGAGATATAGAACCGGCCAAGTAAGTCATGCGAATTGCCTATTCCAGACTTATGAACTGACGCAGAAGCGAGCAACAGTCGCGTGACCTCCAAGCCTCCCATAGCGAGAACATACGTCTTAGCCCGCACAGTGAATTGATGGTCGGAACTAGACATTACACGGAGGCAAGCAACGCGATCTCCCTTCGGATTTGTTACTACTTCGGTGCAGCTTCCGTTGACGATTACGTCGGCATTCTTGTGAGATGAAAAGACGCTCTGATACTTGCTCCAGAAATTCGTCGGCAGGCTGAACCTGAATATCTTGTCCACAACGACTGCAGGGCCACAGCTGACGGGAAACTGCGCCGATGCAGGAAATGATTCCTCAGCACTATAGGAGAAAGCTCCCAAATCGAGGTATTCGTGTGCCTTAATGTAGGCACTATTTAGATCATTTTCGCTGATTGGCCAGCCGCTCTGTGGAACATACGAGCGGTTTTCCAAGTCAATGGTTTCATAAGGAGCCGAGCGACCGCCCCACACAACGGTCGTGCCGCCCAGCCTTCTCTGCCTGTAAAGGTGTAGCGGCCCATGATTCGTCGACTTCGATTTCCCACGGTATAAATCGACCTGCTCGGGCCGCTGCTTTTCACCTCCAGCCTCAATCAACAGCACGCTAACACCAGCGAGAGCCAACTCCCGCGCGGTAGTAATACCGGCCGCCCCGCTACCCACCACACACACATCACAATGCACGCTGGAATGATTGAGAATCTGCCTGGCATCCTTTCGCATTCAGACCGGATCCATAGACATCGCAACAATTCGCTCAGTTTCGGTAGTTGAAAGCGCCGGAGCCGATAAGGCCCCAACGTTTTCTTTTAGATGCTCCGGATTCGAAGTCCCGACAAGCAGCGTGGAGACTTGCCGATAACACAGAACGTATTGAATTGCCGCCTGCGCTATCGAACGCCTGCCGGGAATCTCGAGGAATCGATACTTCTCCCAATGCGTACTCATCTGTCCAGACGCAAATGCTTGTCTCGCGATGAGTCCTGTTTTGCCGTGCGATAGATGAAACATCAGGTTCGAATACCCATTCGCATGAAAGACACTGATTTCGAATTGGAGTGACGGAAAAGCGGCGGATTCAGCGAGAACTACAGCATCGTGTAGATTGCGACATGAAATCCCGAACGTTCGAATATGCCCTTTGACTTGAAGATCCTGCAAGCAGGTCCAAATGGCCTCGGACCGGGCAACCTCCAAAGGAGGGCTGTGAAGTTGCAATAAATCGATATAATCGGTTTCCAAGCGCTTGAGACTCGCATGAACTGCCGTTTGTATATAACGAGGGTCAAAGTTTTGTCGCTTACCACCCCTGCTCCATAGCGCTTTGATCTTTCCGGAAAGTGCGCCGAAACCGCTCGTCGAATAGCCAATCTTCGAAGCGATAAATACATCGCCTCGATTCCTCCTGAGAATGGGTGCCAGCGCTCTTTCGCTTTCGCCCTGACCATAGGAGTCTGCGGTATCGAAGAAATTGACGCCCAAATCGAGGGCGGCGGCAAGTATTTCCGCTGATCCTTTGCCCCTCGCGAGGTGACTGCACCCTAGACTAATCTTTGAGACGTTAAGCCCGGTTGGCCCGAGCTGCGAATAGAGCACGGCTGACCTCTGAACCTAAGTTTTGAAATTGGAGTTCAGATCCGGGCATCGTTCGGTTCCGCTGAGCTTCCCGTGGGTCGGAACAGAATCTCAACAACCTGCGACTCCAAGCTCTTGTTACCTGGAATGCAAATCGCGTGCACCACGCCGCGATCCTTCGGTGCAATCTAGCCAATCATTCGATTCGAGTGGCCCGAAAATGCCAGCACCGCCTTCTTCAAAGTCTCCTTGATTTTTTGATGGTTCATAATGAAAACGATCATCTTAGTTTTAATGAACCGCTTCATGGGCTGACTCGATTTTTCGAAAAGCCAATGGCGATGAACTCGCTTGAAGTCATAATCGAATGAAGCAAATAGGCGAAACACATCAGCGGCTGTTTTCTTGAGCGCTACGTCGCCCCACGGATGGACTTCCACAAAAAAGCGGCAATTTCCTTCCTTTAAAATTTCTCGGGCGCCCAACAGAACTCTGTACTCCGCTCCTTCGACGTCCATTTTGACGAAATCAGGCTTGCAGTCCTTAAAAACACTATCGAGAGAGATGCAATCAACTTCGGTTTTCGTCCACTGGGACGATACGCTAAATTCCGAGTTTCCACCGGGAGAAACGAACAATCCGCCGCTGGCGTTTTCGGGAGCCGAGTAGAATTCCACTTTGCCTGGTTTATCGGCTGCGGCTGCATGAATGACCTGGATTTGATTAGACGAAAGCTTTTCCCAATTTGCGGCCGCCTCGGCCAAATGTTGATACCGGAGCGGATCGGCTTCGATGGCTACGATGCGAGCACCCTTCAGCGATTTATTGGCGAAAAAAGTGTACTGCCCGAGGCTTGCGCCTACATCCACAAACAGACTAACGTTATGCAGAATCTGAGGCAGGTTATCAATCTCTACGCGCTCCTGCATGTTCGTACCAAAATATTGCTGTTCCAGCACCTCATAGAGTGCCTTGGTTTCCATTATCGCACCTCGAACGATTGCAACTCCGGCCAGCAGAGACTAAAGACCATCAAGCCGCATTCTATCGGAGGCACGAGTCTCGCCTGGGCTGATCTTTAATCCGGCCCGCTGGGGTGACTACTTTACTAGGAAAGGGTTGTACCCGGAATCTCCTTTTTGAGCTTTCGCTTTGCCCAAGAGTCTACGCCCGCGCTCCATGAGGTAAGGCGTACCTCGACTTGAGTGCTTTGGGCTTATGAAGGTCTGACGGGTACCAGCGGACATTGCGATCAACAAAGGAAAAAGTACCCCGCTGTTTCACGGTTTCAGTAATATGGGCGCCATACCTATTTCGACCGTCGTGCCGCCGATGATGTGGCTGTTCCCTGAAAGATCTTCATAGGTCGTGTAACCAGCGGGGACTGTATACTCCGAGGAGCCAGCCGCGTTCCATACTACCCGCGTCTTGACTTCGCCCCGTTTCAAATGACAAGTGTAAGTCGCCTTGTAGACGTCCGAACTGCTAAGGGAGCATGAGCTCATCGTAGCGCCTATCATCCACTTGGAAACTTGTCGGTAAGCCGTGCCGGCAGGAGCGTCCTTAAGCCGCGAGGAGGGCTTGTCGTAATCCCATGCGTACCAATACAGCCGCGTTATGCCTACCGACCAGTGCAGAAGGTAATCCACGGCTACGAATGCGGCCAACCGATCAGGTGTAAATTGAGCCGGCGCCGCTTCCGTGTCCCAGAGTGGTTTATCTGAAAGTCCTTGTTTTGCCATCAAGGACAAGACACGCCTTCCGAGCGAGCTCATAATCGCCTCTGCAGGGAGAACGCCTGCTTCGCCATGAAGACCCACGATATCCACGTCCTTTGTGCCTCCTGCCGACCAATAATTATCCATAAATGGGATGGCGTAGCCAAAGGTCGACGGGGAAATAATGAGAGCGCCAGGGTCTACTGCTCTAATCACATCGTGAAAATGGTTCGTGAGCGTAACCATATCGGCGACACTGCCTGTAAATTGCTTGCGATTGTGTGGCTCGTTCCAGAGTTCATAGAACTTAATTCGACCCTTGTATCGCTCCACCAGCGCAGTTGTGAAATCGTCCCATTCCGCGATATTGGAAACCATGCCCGCACAGGCGTTATTATGGGGTTGATTCACCGGCGTATAAGTACAAGTGGAGACATCTGAGACTGCCCACCGGGGTACGAAAGCATTACTCCAGTAGAAGTCAACCTCGTGAGCTTCTGCCATCGCCACCCACGCGTCAAGAGTAGACCAATTAAATTTGGGTACTCCGTTCAAAGGCGGATTCGGTTCGATATACACCCACGCGGTTTGAGAGCCTTTCGCCAGGGCTCCAATGGGCGCATCCGGCCACACCGAGTTTATGTCGTGCAAATGCATCCCAAAAAAACTAGTGGGTACTGGAACTTTAGGTGTCTGTGCTTGCGCGCTCAACACGGAACCGATTGTAACGGCAACCAGCATAATAGTCCGCTTCATGGGTTCAGCCCTTCAGGTGAGCACGAACACGTTACGGTTATCGGCATGTCTGAAACTGCGCCGCGAATGATCGCAGTTGTCACATCGGAATCTCTATTCTTCGGACAAGGAGTTGGATCCAGAGCCGGGGGCTATCGGTTAATATGGTCGACTCCGTGTTCGAAACTTATGCTGGGAGTTCTCCGGAAGCTTACCACAACGTTCAGTTTTTCTGTTGCCTCTGGTGAACTTAGAATCATCGACGGCCATTGGTACGTGACACCTAGCGGATTGTTGCGATTGGCGAATCGCCGCGTTTGCAATGGCATCCGAGTCGAGCCAGTTCTTCAGTTTTCGGATCCCAACACCAGCCGCTGGGTTTTCAAGTCAACTGTTCACAAGTCGCGTCATTCTCGCGGTTTTGTAGGCTTCGGTGATGCTGATCCATCAAATGCTTCTCCGCTGGTACGCGGAGCCGAAATGCGCGTTGCGGAGACCCGAGCCGTCAACCGCGCTCTGCGAAAGGCCTATGGAATCGGCCTGTGCTCCGTCGAGGAGCTCGGCTCGACGGCGTTCTCCGTCGCGCCTCCCGACAAGAAAAAAACGATCGGACAGTCGAACGGAAACGGCTCTGCCAACAGCCAGCCCAGACTGCGAGACAAACTCTATCTCCTCATCCGAAAGTACGAACTCGATCCCAGTCTTGTGAAACGCTACGCAGCTGACTTCTGCGGGACGCAAGAACTCCGCGATGCCGGTCGAGCTCTCGTCGAGGCTTTCGTTTCAACCGTGGCCGAAGAAGCCGCAAAAGATCGTGCCGCACTCGTTTGCAAGTTGAACGGCTACAGCCAGCCGGAGGAGGTGCGCTCATGAAACGACATTTTCCGGGTTTACATGTCGAGCCGGCGCAGGCGAACGAATTCGTGGAAGGCGTCTTTCTGGTGCGGGTGGACCGAGCCTACTGCCGGTGGCACCCGCAGAAGCCCCTTTTTATTTTCAGCTTTGCAGTCCGTGAGCCGAAGGACTTCGCCTCCCGCGAGATTGCCGGGCGCCTGTATTGCACCCAGAAGTCCCTGTGGAAATTGAACTGGTTCCTGCGCGATTTCAGCTATGACCCCGACCTGCTCGGTCGCGACGAAGTGGATGAGAAGGCCCTCCTCGGTCTCACCGGCATTTTGCGAACCACCCGCAAGTCATTCGCAGGGCGTACTTTCCTCAACCTCGAAGCATTTGCACCGTCCAGCGAATGGGACTTCATCTCCAAGGATGCCCGCGAAGGTGTCGTGGCAGGAGGCTCAGATGACATACAGCTTCACGCAGATTAGCCAGTACCTGCGCTGCCCGCGGCAATATCGCTACCGCTAGCTCGACGGCTGGCGCGAAAAGGAAGATAAGGCCGCAATGATGTTCGGTCGCTGCTTCGAAAACTCTTTGGCTGCTTATTTCGCTGGGGAGGACTCGACTGCCGCGTTCTTCCAGGAATGGCGCAAATACCAGGACGCCTCCCTGGCCTATGCCAAGAATGACTCCTGGGACCGGCTCTATCACCAAGGTGTTCACCTGCTCGAACGGTTTGCCCAGGACGATCGTGTTCGGATACGACGCCCAAATGAGAATCTTCAAGTGAAGTTAATGCGCTCGCTTCCGTCCGAGGGCCAATTTCTCTCTTCCATTGACGCTATCGGTGAGCTGGACGGAACGAAGTGCATCATCGATTGGAAAACGACGACCTCCCGCTATCCAGAACAGCCCGAGGGTCTGTTGGCCCTCGATCCACAGCTGATTTGTTATTCCTGGCTGACCGGGATCTCGGAAGTTTCTCTCGTCGTCTTCGTTCGAAAGAACGCCCCGGAAATTCAGTATCTAAAGACATCGATTGACGAACAGCAGCGCCGGGAGTTTGGCCAGCTGGTTGAGACAACCGCAGATCAGATTGAAGCCGGCCAGTTCCTTCCGCACAGCGGGATTCGTTTCCCCCAGAATGGATGCGTGAGCTGTTCGCATCTTGGGATTTGCTTAGGAGATCAGAACTTGCTGGATGCCAAACTAATTTGCCGGCCGGGAGCGAGCGACCTTGATTGGATTGACCAATTTGAGGAGTAGCGGGCCGCCACCGATGGCACCGAAACTGAATCAACGCCGAGCCTTGTTCGTGCTTGAGAAGATCGATGAGATTCTGCGCTGGGAACGGACGACGGAGCGGGAGCGGGACACACGCGTTGTGGAGCTGGGTCGCTACCTCTGCGAAGTGAGGGCCGGCCAATACTGGCGGGTCGACAATCTGAAGTCGTTTGATGAGTTTCTGGAGAAGAAATTCCCCGAGTCCCGGCGGAAAGCGTATTACTTGATGGCGATTCACGAGCAGTTGCCGCGGCAGACCCATTGCGACCTAAACGAGATGGGATGGACCAAGGCTCGGGCGCTGGTCCGAGTGGCGCGGGCGGAGAGACAGAACTTCGATTGTGCATCCTGGGTGCACAAAGCGAAGCAGATGCCCAGGGAAGAGTTCAAACGGGAAGTGGAGTGACATCTGACCGACAAGGAAACCGAGCCGTGGGAGATGCTTTATTTCAAGGTGTACAAAAGCCAGTTGGCCGTCATCGAGCAAGCGCCGGAAGTTGCGTCGTTGATGCTCGGTGGTCAAAAGGCGCGGGGCTATTGTCTGGAGATAATCTGTGCAGATTTTTTGGCCGGCGCAAATTTGGACGCCTCCGGCAGCTCGGATTCTCTTCTCTTGGCCCTCAGTCGGATTTACCTTCTACTGCCGAACTCTCAGCGGCAGGAGTTTCTGTCGCGGATCCCGAAGGCATCATGAAACCAGCCGTCCCAAGACATCCCAGGCTTCGCTTGGATCAAACTTCTTATCGAGGCCTCTGGCAGCAGGTGCTCAAACGCGATGGTTGGCGCTGTCAACGATGCGGAAGTTCCAAAGATCTCCAGGTCCATCAGATCCAGCCGCGAAGCCTTCTGGGTGGCGATACGGAAGCAAACCTCATCACCCTTTGCAGTGTGTGTCATCGGGAAGCCCATCTCCGTACCGCGCCTTTGAAATAGGCATTAGCGAGATATTTCCGCGCTGCACGCTCCCCGGAGTGATGCATTGACCTCGCCGACAAACTTCATGCCCGAGTTGCGCTGTCCTGTCGAACCCTGGAGCCTGTTTCCCCCGTCTTGATAAATTCCGACAGGGTACCGCGACAAATGCAGCGCGCGGGCGACGATCCAGCAGTGGCAGGTCGAACCGGTTCAAAATCTCTTGTAAACGATGTCCGGAGGCGGAGCATTCAGGAGCGTTATTGTCGCGATGGAGATAACGACCAGCGCAGTGTCCCAAACGGTTCGGAAGTAGCGAGACGTCAATGCGGGCTGATTTTCAAACTGAAACGAGAGCGACCATTCACGAATCGATTCCCACAGAGCGAGAATCACGCTGGCCCCAAGAAAAATTGCAATCCACACGCGGGCGATTTCCGATGAACTAACAGGCCGCGCCAAGGAGCGTAACTCGGCGGAATTCGACCAGAACCACAACATCGTGAATGCGCACCAGAGGAATGTGAGACCACGGGCTGCGGCACCGTAAAGCCAATGACTGCTCAGCTCCGTATACCGTTCGAGACCCATGAACTTCGTCATCAGTACTTGATAAGCCTTGTTGATGCTCACGCCCAGCCCCAACAGGAGACCGAAAAGGATAAAGGCAGAAGTCTGGCCATGCCACACGCCGACGCAGAGGAAGGTAACAAACAAGGCGAAGATATTCAGAAATGGTTCGACGGCCGGCGAGGGCCAACGGCGCATGCCCGCCAGCATCAAGGGCGCGTAAACATAAACCTGCAACCAGGTGGACAGGGTGATGTGCCAGCGGCTCCAAAAAATCATGTAGTTTTGAGAAGAAAAGGGACGATTGAAATTTTCAGGGAGTGTGATGCGCAGAAAACGGGCGATGCCGATCACGATGTCTATATAGCCGGAAAAGTTGCAATAGATGTAAAAGGGATACACCACGACGGCCGCAACGGCCGTGAATATGCGTCCAGCACTGCTAGGGGCTGAGGCGAGTGAATGCAGCGCGTTGGTGTGGACCATCAACAGGAGCGGCGATAGAACGTTCACTTTGAAAAAACCGCCGATGATGCGATCGAGCGCCTGGCCGGCAATGACCAGGTTCAGCGGCAGCGGTTCCGGCGCGAGCTGCATGGAAGCAAACTCGTTGTAACGTTGAATAGGACCGGCGACCAGCGCGGTGAAATTCAACGTGAAGTTCAGGTAAGAGACCAGGCTAACTTTGCCGAGCAGAGTAGCGGAAGGAGAGCGGGCGTCAATAATCAACTGCAGCACGCGAAAAAAAATGTAAGACAGCCCCAGCGTTACGTAAGGAAAGCGGAGAAATAGCGAAGGCGGTATGAAGGCATATTTCTTCAACCACGCGAAGGCGATGATGCCGACAATCAACAGTGGCACAAACAATCCCGCCGCACCGGCTTGCATGAGACGCAGGCTTATGAATCCAAAAAGCAGAAAGGCCGCGAGAGGGACAAATGCGGCGGGTCCAAGAGAAAAGAATGCGAGAAACCCGATACTGGCGGCCAGCAGAACGAACTGCCTCCAGACAATGGACGAGCTGAAGTTGAATATGATTACGACAGCCAAGGCGTAGGCTAGAAACCAGAGCGACGCACTTGCCACGATTATTGGCTCCGTTCCGCGCTTGGCCGCTGGGCACAACGAGAAAAAGCCGGCACACTTCCGTCTAGCAATTTCCGCACCAGTTCCTCCGCAATCACCTTGTGTCCATCAGCCGCGACATGGCCATCCACGGTGTAGTACAAATTTTCGGCATTAGGGATGTCACTGATGGGTTTCATCAAATCCAAGTAGCCTGCACCATGTTTGGAAGCAATCGCCTCAATCTCGCGACCGAATGCGTAGGGATCAACCTGCGGAGGCAACTGGGGTGAGCTGAGCAAGGCTGCTTCAACGCGAGATGGCACTGGGACGATGATGAGCGGAACTCCGGCGGCGCGCACTTTTTCCGCCACGCTGCCGATGATCACATCGAAGTCGGCGAAGCGTTGCTGCCAGGCAGCAGTAAACGGCTGGCGAAGAAAGTCGGCCCGGTCTCGATACACCATAAACACTCGGATGAAAGTTTCCCTGTTCTGAAAAATGAAATGCTGAGCCACCAGGACGGTGCGACTTTGAATCAGCAGGTGTTCGAAGTCCCTTAAGGGATTCGCGGCCAGCTTCGCGGCAGGCGTGGGTGAAATGCGCGTAGGATTGTCGCGCTCGGCCAATTCCCCGGGGAGGATTTTTTGCTCGAGGTCGAACGGAGTGACAAGATACAGAACAACGTCGGGCTGGAGCGACAAAGCTTCCGGAATGCGACGATATGCGTAGATCGGACTTAAGCCCGGGACACCGAGATTCTGCACGTCAACGGGACGACCGCAGCGGCTGGCCAGTTCGCGGGAGGCACGATCAAAAAAGGTGTCTTCGTAGGAGACGTGGAGTGCCTGGCTCATCGAGGATCCCGTGATGGCAATGCGAAGCCCGCCAGGAGGCTTCGGGCCGCAGGGAGTGATGCTGCGGTATCCGCAGTTGTTGTAGCTGTAGGTGACCCAGGGGCCCTCTGCAAGCTTGGCGCGTTCGGTGCAGTTTGGTATGAACCGGTCGCCAGCTACCGGATCTTCGATGACGCAAGCGTAGCTCTTGTGCTGGACCCAAAGCAGGCGAGTGAAGATCTCGGATGCTCCGAACATCAGTAGAATGGTGAGGAAACTGAGGAGCGGCAGAAGGAAATAGTCGCGTTTCGGCACGGGGGGTAGGTCGGAAGTCGAGGAACGCTTCTGATTATCTTGTCGTTCCATCACTCGTTCTGTGGGTAACCGTGTAGGCAAAGACAATCAGCCTGCGAAGCATGTGCGATTCGCAAGCGGGATTATGCCCGAATCGTGACGTCAATACTCGCGACTTTTTCATGGAAATTGACCTAACGATGCGTACGGCGAACGAAAGGGCTTCCTTAGAGGGCAGGTTGGCTGACAGCCGGAACAGCGAGATTGCGCGCGATAGCAGGTACCCGTACTACTATGGGTCATCCAATCCGAGCAAGCATCAAACGGTTTGCGCAGCTTAGAAATTCTCCAGAAGAATCGGTTTGAGACCGATCGTCACCTGGTGATTGCTTGGCACGGCGGTGACGTTGCCCGCAAGGTCGCGGTAGTGAAGGTAGTTGCTCGGAGCTGTATATACGCTGTTACCTTCAGTATTCCAAACAGCGAGGAATTTAGAACCGCCGGTTCGGGTCAGGTCACAAGTGTAGATCGCGCTATAGGGAGAAGCCGCGCCGTTGTCGGAGCACGGTTGAGTGAGCACGGCGCCGCGCATCCAATTGTAAACCTGCTGATACGCGATTGCGGCCTGGGTCTGAGCGGTACCTGGGGTGAATAAGGTACCGATGTTCGGATCGTCCCAGGCATACCAATAGAAACGGGATATCCCCGTTGACCAATGAAGCAGATAGTCTCTCGCCACGAACGCGGCTCTCAGGCTAGGGTCTGTTATCGCTCCTTTGTTTGCATAGCCCCAGCCACCCTCCGTATCCCACATGGGCTTGCCTGCGAGCCCGTATTTTGCCATTACCGTACGCAAAGTGGAAGTCGCGCTCGTGGTCACGGTTTCGGCGATGTCATTCGTGACGTTGGGATACAGATGTAACGCGATGGCGTCAATATCCCGTGTTCCGCCAGCGGCGAAATAGCTGTCTAAGTACTGATACCCCCAAGCAATCATCGAGGGCGAGAGAATCGTCGCGGATGGGTCGAGCGTGCGAATGATGTCGTGTGCGTGCTGCGTGAGCGCGACCATTTGGGGGACGGTTCCGGAGAAAGCATTTTGCGGCTCATTCCAGAGCTCATAGATCTGAATTTTGCCCTTGTACCTGGTTACCAGGGCGGTGACGAATGCGTCCCAGTCGGCGATATCGGCAACGTTTCCAGAGCAGGTGTGCACGCCAACAAAGGTAGAAGCTGTGCACGTTGACTGGTTCTCAGCGGCCCATGGAGGAACGCCGGCTGAGCTATACATGACGCCAATCCCGTGAGCATTTGCATTCGCAATAAACCGATCCAGGATCGCCCAATTAAACTGCCCAGACGCGGGCTCGAGATTAGGCCAGCCAGTTCCAGGCATTTTACCGTTGGCGCCGAAAGAAACGGCTGGCCAGCTATTAGTGTTAATGTAGTGCATGCCAAAAAAGGTGGAGGGTACGGGCCCGTTCTCGCCGGCTATTAACGTCGCTACATTTGCAACGATTTGGGCTGTTACGGTTCCGGCGGCGCTGGTGGCCGTGCAGGAAATAGTGTCGTGGCCGTCTGCAGGAATGGTGTTCGGCCCAGTATAGGTTACGGTCGAGCCTGAGAGTTGAACCTCGCCTTCGCCTTCGACAGAACACGTTGCTGTCGGCTGAGGGGTTCCAGTGGTCGTGAGAGCCACGGTGGCGGCGCCGCCTGCGGGAACAGTGATGCTTGGGGGATTTGCAGAAATTTGCGGCGCGACAGGCGGCGTCGTCGTCACTTGTGCGGTTAGAGATCCGGACGTGGCAGATCCGGGGTTCGGGTTCGTGACGTTGACTGAGATGTTTCCCGTTTGCGAACCCGAAACCGATCCCACGGCTGTGAGTTTCGATGAGGAGACGAATGTCGTCTGCAGTACGGCCGTTCCGAAATTCACAGTCGCCCCAGTCACAAAACTACTTCCCGAAGCCGTGATAGTGAAAGCGCCAATCCCCAGCTGTGAAGGAGAAATCGAAGAGAGCTGCGGCATCGGATTCTCGACCGTGAGCGTTGCGGTGCTGCTCAATGAGGAAGCGGAGCTAACAGACGCTGTGACCGTCACCGAGCTTGGACTGGGAATCTGGGATGGGGCTGTATATTGCGCTGCCAACCCCCCTGTCGAGGCGATCGAGCCAACCGAGGAATTGCCATTTTGCAGACCATTTACGAGCCAGGTGATCTCGGGATTGCTGACTCCCGTGACAACCGCGGTGAACTGCTGCGTAGCACCCGCACGCACAGTCATTGTGGCTGGCGAGATCGTGATGGTTTGATCGGTCGGTCCCGCCGAGGGCGGGGCATCTTTCGGGTTTGTCAAGCCCGTGCAGCCAACCATGAGCCCAATGGAGAGAAGAGCTAGCATCAGTGTGAGTCGATTCTGCAACTTGTGCCTCCGCGCCGGTCCCAAAGATTGAATGGACTCGTCCCCGAACAGGGGATCGATACCGTTTGTAACTAAGGGCAGGTTACCAACTCGGGCGGGGAGGCCGATACTGGCCGAAGGGCCGGATTTGGTCCCCTGTACCTTTGCGCTCCTGGGTTGCTGGTGGCGTCTGGATCAGACGAGTATTGGAGGGGAGATATAACGCGCCGGCGGGATGACATCGAAGACGATGAGGTTGGGATTGGGAAGATGAAATGGCTCTATGACCCACAGAGGCTTGATTAGGCAGGAGATAGCTTTGAGCCGACTGCAGAGCCCTAGCGACTTGAACTGGGTCCGATTTCTTGCAGGTCGGGCGGTGACGGAACAGGACCGCCAGTTACACCGGCTGGTTAAGCAAGGACGAAGGCCAGGAAATGAAAAAAGCGGGCGACTCGCGAAATGCACGCGAGCCCGCCCGCTTTGTTAGTTCGCGAGGTGTTACTTCCGCGCGAAAGCTGTGGTTGTGTAGTGACCGGATTTGCCGACGGTATGTCTAGTGGATGGCGGAGGCTTCGCGCACGACGGCGGAGCCTCCTCTTTCACGGGCCAAAAACTGATCGTAAATCCACGCGTAGGTTTTCTCGAGACCGGCACGCAACGTGGTATCGGGTTCCCAATTCAGATACTTCTTGATGAGAGTGTTGTCGCTGTTGCGGCCGTTGACGCCTTTGGGAGCGCTGAGGTCGTAATTTCTTTTCAATTTAATGCCAGCGATGCTTTCCACGATGTCCACCAATTGATTGATGCTGACGGCTTCCGTGGACCCGAGATTGATGGGCTCGAGGATTTGCGAATTGGTGATCAGCTGGATGCCCTTGATGCAATCGTCGGCGAACATGAAGCTGCGCGTCTGTTCGCCTGAACCCCAGATCTCGATCTCATGTTTGCCGTGGACCTTGGCCTCGATTACTTTGCGGCAAATCGCCGCGGGAGCTTTCTCGCGGCCGCCGTCCCAGGTGCCCCAGGGTCCATAGACATTGTGAAAGCGCGCGACGCGGGTGTAGAGGCCAAAATCCTCGCGGAAATGGCGGCACATGCGTTCGGAGAAAAGTTTTTCCCAGCCATAGCCGTCTTCGGCTTGGGCGGGGTAAGCGTCTTCTTCCTTGAGAGAGGGAGCTTCGAAGGTTTTCTGCTTATCGGCGTTATAGACGCAGGCCGACGAAGAATAAAAAAACTTCTGGCAGCCGTGGTCCCGGGCGGCCTGGAGCATGTGCGTATTGATGAGCACCGACAACATGCACAGCGCCTTGTTCTGCTCGATAAAGCCCATGCCACCCATATTCGCGGCGAGATTGTAGATTTCGTCGGTGCCCTGCGCAATGCGATCGCAGTTTTCCTTGAGATTCAGATCGAGGGAAAGATTTTCGACGTCGTCGAAGCGCTGATACCATTCGGCGATCGGCTTTTCGTCAACCGCGCGAATGTGATTGTATCCTTGCCTGCGAAACTCCGCGACTAGATGACCGCCTATGAATCCACCTGCGCCGGTAACTACGGCTAGTTTATGATTCTGCACTGTGTGCCTCCCTGTTTAGGAACGAATTCGGAAATCCATCAAGTGTTCGCGCCGCTCCTCGGCCGCTGCATGCGTTTTGTCGTGGGGCTCGGCGCCCGGCTATTCGGTATCAGTTCGTTTGAGACTTTGGCAGCAAGCCGTACGCGTATAGGCGACCACGGGTACCAAAATACACTTTTCCGTTCGCGACCATCGGTGCATAGAACTGCACTCCGTGTTCGGCAGCATCACGGCCGCTCGGCGCCTGTTTCCCATTATAAAGCTCGTTGGAAAGATCGGCTGCGGAGTAGGCGTGGAGCACGCCGGTGTAGTTCTCGAGGGCCCATAAAATTCCGTCGGAGTCGCCGTTCGAAGAAATGACTGGCGTCGCGCCCGGGTAACCGAAAATCGTGGAAGTTTGGGAGACCGGGCTAGATGAGAGGCGACCCTGCGAAAGCGAAAAAGCCATCAGAGGACCTTCCACGCCGCTTACATAAACCCATTCGGAGGTTGCGTTCCGCCAATACGCGGGGCTAACGTGAATTTTCGTCTGCGTAGCGCGCGGAATGTACTGCACGATCTGATTGTTACTCGACGACTGAAAGTGGCCCATGTTGTCGCGATTGAGCAGGTACAGCGAACTCGTCTTGGCCGCACCGAGTAGCAGATGCGGGTAGAGGCCTAGCTGGTCCGGCAGCACCAGGGGTCCGCTGGCGCCCAAATCCAAATTCTCCACATTCATTTCGTTTTGATCGAACGGCGAGAAATAGTCCATGGGCACAATGGGACCACCTGGTGAAAATCCAAGCTTCAGAATCGTATCGCCGTAATCCCTGCCACCATCATACACGTCAAACTCTCCGTCTCCCGTAATGACGTAGAGAAAACCCTGAGGGTCGACAACCGGCGTCCCTCCGGCCTGCCAGATACCGCCATGGGTGCCATTCGGGGTGGTGAGAAAGACAGCGGTCCTGTCGAGATTGGCGGCATCGTATCTGAACACCCAGCCGCGGAAATTGCCTTGATCGCAGAACGAGCCGAACGCGACGATTAGTTGTCCGTTCGTCAGCAGCAAGCCCGGCCGTTGCAGCTGGGGCGTGGGATCGAAGACCGCAGTGCCATCGTGATTGTTCGTTCCAAAGCGTGGAAAGGTTGCCGCGATTACAACCGGACTGCCACTTTTCTCTTGGCCTGATGCGATATCGAGCGCGTGCAGAGAGAAGGAGTGGCGCCCATTTTCGAAGGTCTTGGCGGCTACGTAGAGCGTTTGGGTCGCAGGGTCAATCACGGGCGTGCCGGTGACTCCGATTTGCGGACCCATATCGGGGCAAACCAATTGGGCTTTAGGAACGGCGGGACCTAAATTCGTGTGGAACAGCTCTTTCCCGGAGTCGGCGTCAATTGCGAATATCGAGTTGTTCTCGGTGGCGACGTACACGACGTTGTGAGTGCCCTGGCCTGGAACGGCAACGTTGGCAACGTAGAGCGGCTGTGCGTAGACGTAACCGTCCACTGGAGCGGCAAATAATTTTCCGAACGTGTGGGAATTGACATTTTGTAGTTTCAAAATCGTTTCAAACCTGTTTTGTGCTGTGCCGCGATCGTCGTAGCGATAGGAGTAAACGCCGCTGAGCGGGCTGGTGGCTGAAACGACGCTGAGTTGGGCGGCGGTCTGAATTGTTCCTAGCGAAGTCGTCAATTCGGCGACGATTGTGGAACGGCCTTGCGCGAGGCCGCGCGCCATGCCCAGAGGCGTGATGCTTACAACGCCGGGAGCCGAAGAAGTCCATTGCGCTCGACGGGTCACGTCTTCCACGTGGCCGTCTGAGCTGGTTGCCAAAACTTTCAACTGCGACTCTCCATTCACTATGACCGTTCCATCGGCAGGCGATACTGCTAGAGCTACAGCTGCCGCTGAAACCACCGTAACGCTGGTGGCTGTGCTGGTTTTCTCCAGCATAGCTTGCAAGTTTGCTACTCCCTGATTTGCAGCTGTGGCGATGCCTTCCGCAGTAATCGGCAAAACTTGAGGATCAGAGGAAGTCCAGGTGACTCCCGAAACGAGTTCCGCTTGGCTGCCATCGCGGTAATGAGCGATGGCGGTAAATTTTCTGCTCGCACCCTTGGGCAAAGGCGATGGCAGCGACGAAATGCTGATGGATTCCAGAGTTCGATGCCGGAGGTCAAGATGAAAATGTTCGATGCGATGCCTGAATTTGTAGGCTACGCCGAGGAGGAGCGCGCCGAACACGGCGAGGGCGAGCAGCTTGTATGCGATTCCGGCTTTCATTCGGGAACGGGCAAGGTCCGCTTGGGAGCCCAAGACAATAATTTACGACCGTAGGTATCAATTTCGTTCACGCCCAGCAGCCTCGCGAGCAGGATGATCAACGGGAATCCAATGGCCGTCACAATCACCAGCAACTGAAGCGCGCCCCAAGTGGTGTGCCAGGCGAGGCGCGTTTCGAGCCATGCGGTGAGTTTGTAACAGAGCAAAGCTACGAGAACTGACGACACAAGCATCTTGGAAAGGCACGAGAGCAAATCTTTCACCTGGCGATTGTGCGTGAGCCGAACCAGTACGGCGAAGGACACGGCGGCGAATACGATCGCCACGGCGGAACTGGCAATCGCCAGACCCTTGAAATCCCATCTCCGCGTGCAATACCAATAAATGGGCAAGCTCACTAGCGTGACGGATGTGCCAATCACTGCAGGCATGATGGTGGCGTGGATGGCGTAAAAACTGCGTGCCACGAGGTTTTGAGCCGACCTGGCAAAAATGCCAAATGAGAAAAAGGCGAGTGCCGCGCCGGTGGCCTGAAAATCGCCCTCACGCAACCGGGTGTGAGAAAACACGAAATAGACAACCGGCGTGCTCAACACGACTGCCAGAGCAGAAAGCGGAAGAAGAAAGAGAATGAGGCCCTTCAACGTGGTGTTCAAGGTGCGGTTGAGCGATTCGGATTCACCCTGAGAATGAAGGTGAGCCAGCAAAGGAAAGGACGCAGTGCCGACGGCGCTGCCGATTAAGACCTGAGGAAGCCGCATTAACGTTCTAGCATAGGTGAGCCAGGTGATGGACGCGGGCATCAGATACGATCCAAACCAGCGGATGACCCATTCGTCGGTGATGTCAAAAGAGAGAGCGAGCATGATGGGAATGCTCAACTTCACAAACAGGCGAAAGCCCGGATGATTCAGGTCCAGATTAGGGGTGAACCGCACGGCGACGCTGCGCAGACCGAATAGCTGGAGGACGAAGTATCCGCAGAAGGCGCCGCCGACTACACCGACTGCAAATCCCGTAACGCCGATGCGAGGAGAAAGCAGCCATCCACCAAGAATGATTCCGAGGTTGTAGACCACCGTGCCGAGCGCCGGAACCAGGAACTTTGATTTTACGTTCTGGACGGAGCCCATCATGCTGGCCAGAAACAGGAAGAGTTGCGAGGGCAGCATCAAGCGAGTCAAAAACACGACTCGGGCCTTCTGAGTGGCGTCAAATCCAGGGGCAAGCAGGCGAATGATGTGGGGAGCGAAGATTTCGCCAAAGATAATCAAGACGACGAGAACCAGCGTCATGCAGGTGATGATGGTGGAATATACGTGCCAGCCTTCGTCCTCGCGCTTTTCTGAGACGTACTTTGTAAAAACTGGAATGAAAAACATGCCGAGCGTGCCGCCGGCAACCAGGTAACTGAGAAGATCGGGAAGCGTGAAGGCCGCGTAGTAGGTATCAGTGACTCCACTCGAACCAAGTTGATGAGCTACCGTCCAGTCGCGCATAAATCCGAATACCCTGCTCAGCAGCATCATGGCCATGACGATGCCGGTGTATTGCAGTAGGTCGCGATTGCGAGACGCAGGTTTCATTCCGATAGCCGCCTGAAGGAGGATGCGGTAAAGCTATTGGCTGGGACAGCTCTGAGGTCCGGATGCATCATCTGGCTCTGGCGCGCGACGAGTCCCTTCGCAAACTCGGCAAGAACGTCTGCGCAGGAAACGCACCACTTGATCATGCGAAGGAGGCCATGCATGAACTTCGCCTGTGGTTTCCAGCGGAGCAGTTTTGAGGCGAACGAATTATCGGGCACGTGGGTAAGGGGCCTGTGAATAGCTCGAGACTAACTTTGATTTTCGGTTTCTGGTAAAACGCCCGGAGAATTCAGCGGGCGTCGTCAAATTCATTTCACGCGGGTTGAACGTACGCGTAAGCGGCGAGCGTCTGCTCGTAAATGTCCATCAATTGGCGGTACGCGCTTTGCGGCGTGTAATGAGCCTCGTACTCGGCGCGAGCCGCTCGTCCCATCGCGGCTATCTCGGACGGGTGGGCGAAGGCCCATGCTAGCTTGCGCGCGAGGTCTTCGGAGTCGCCTGGAACAAAATGCAAGCCCGTATGGGAGTCAGCGACGATTTCTTCCATGGCTCCCAGTTTCGAACATATCACCGGGGTTCCACAGGCGAAGGATTCGGCGATGGTCATCGGGAAGCCTTCATACCACTGACTCGGCAAAACCAAGAAACGTGAACTCTTTATCGCAGCGAGCGTTTCGGAATGCGAGACGCGGCCGCGAAACTGAATTGAGGAGAGGCCGCTGCGTTGCACTTCTTGCTCCAGCTCTGCCCTCTGGGGCCCATCGCCAACAATTTGCAGCGAACATTCCTTTGGGAGGCGTCTCCAAGCGTCGATCAAAGTGGGCAAGCCCTTTTCCTTGGAGAGGCGTCCGACGTAGAGCGCACCTTCGCCGGGACCTTGCTTCGTGCCCGGATCCGGATCAACGAAATTCGGCTTTACCACGATCTTGTCCGCGGGAAAGCCTGATGCGATGAATTTGTTGCGCGCGAAGTCGGTAAGCGCGATGTAACGGTCAATCAGGTCATCCCAAGTGCCGGAGCGCCGATGCCATGCGAGCATCAGCGCCACCGAAGCCGTGGCGGGGCGCGAATCGCGGTAGCAAGCATGCCAGACGCTGCGCCACAGGCTGTGATCAACGCAATCTTCGCAGACTTTCCCATCGCGAAGGAACTGCGCACCGGGGCACAGTAGCCGAAAATTATGGAGCGTCTGCACCACCGGGACGCCTCGTTTGCGGCAGACGCTGTAGATTGACGGCGAGACCATGATGAAGGTGTTGTGAACGTGCACGATATCGGGATTTTCGCGGACCAGGAAGGCGCCAAAATCGCGATGGGTGTCGCTGGCCCACACTGTCCGCATCACGAGCGTGGTTCGGCCGATGGTGGAGAGTTCCTCGATCTCATGATTGCTGCGGCAGTAGGTAACGACCGAGTGGCCCATTTGTTGCAAAAGACGGCATTCCTGCTCGAAGACCACGTCTTCGCCGCCTGGCTGTTGATAGGTGTTATGAACGAGGAGAATTTTCACTAGCGCGTCTCGAGCCAAATGCTGCTGGGAAAATCTCCCGGCGGCGGATACGAAGCCCACATTCCTTCGACGTTGTCCTGCGGCTCGTAATCCTTGAGAACCCGCTGCATTTCACGAGGCCGGTCATAATGCAGCGCGGAAAGCGAGGCAAGCACGGACAGGCGAGTGTTGCCACTCAACATTGCAGCGAGTAGAACGCCCTCTTGCGAGTTTTGCATGAAGAAAGAAGACAGGATGCTGCGATTGTAGAGGTACGGGAAATTGATATCGTGGATGTGAACGAAGACTCCCGGAGCGAGGCTGGGAACAATTTCCATGTATATACGGATAACGTCCGATCCGACTTTGACGGCGTGGCTGGAATCTATAAAGAGCAAGTCGCCTTCGCGCAATTGCGAAAACACAGAACCCGGAACCGTCTGGCATGACTGGTGCAATAAGCGCGCGCCTTGCAGGCGCCGAAGTGCTTCTCGGGGATACGGCTCAATGCACGTGACTTCCGAGGCTGGCCGGCCCTCGTTAGCGTTGAGCTTCGAGGCGTGCAGCATGCAAACGGTTGACTGCCCGCTTCCGATCTCGACAACCCGCGCCGGGGCTTTGCTCCTGACAAAACAGTGGAGAACCTGCGACTCGATTCGTCCGAAGCCCTGCCCCCAACGTTGCTTGGCGGTTTCGTTGAAGAACTTGAGGCCCTGTATTTCCGAATAGTATGGCGCGCAAATCTCGTTCAGCCACGCGAGTTGCCGGTCTATTTCCCAATTAATTCCGATCAGGGGACTGCGTGCGGTCCAAAACTGTTTATGTGCTTTGAGCCAATGATAGTTCTGGACCGGGGTATAGAAGTTTGCAGGCAGCACATGCACGCCGAGCTTTTCAAATAGCCGAAAAGCCGCGAACCACAGACCCCGGAGCAACCCGCGCACTTCTCTGCGGAGTCCAAGTGCCGGCCGCTTGGGGACCTTGGCAGTGTTCGCGGTTCTGATTTGTGTGCCCTCAGTGCCCATCGCTTGGCCCGGCAGTTCGTGTTGGGACAGCGCGGCTAATCGGCGCTGGAGCCCTCTGTACCATTTTTTGCAGCGCTACGCTGACTACAAACATTGCCAAGAACGCGGTGAAGGCACTGTCGGGTGATCCGCCAAAGGTCACCTTAAGCATGCCGTTGATGAATAGACAAATATAAATCGAGAACGCGCCGGCAGCTAAGTAAAAAGTCTCTTGATCGGCCGGATTTCTCAAGACACTGAGAAGATTCCTGATGATGATGATATTCATGATCAAGACCAACAGGAATCCAGGAATGCCATTGTTGTATAGCGGCTCCAAGAAAGAATTGTGGGTGTGCGGGGGTTCCCAGCCGGCAGCGACGTCCAGATCTATGGATAGAAATCGCGAAGCTACGTAGCCGTGACCGACGATCGGTTTTTCCAGAATCGCCGGCCAAATAGTGGCCCATAGATCAGTTCGGCCCGTGATGGTGGACGCTTCGCCGGACTGACTGTAGTCCCGGAAGTATTTTCCTAGCGGGGTCGTCGCGAGAAGAACGCCGCCAATAACAAAGAAAATCACGAGCAATCCGAGCGCGTAACGGACTTGTTTCTGCAGCACGAAGAATAGAATCGCGGCGAAGACTCCAGCCACCATGCCGGTCTTGCCGCCAGTAAGCAGGATCACCAACATTCCAAACGCAATTGGAAATAAGAGCCAGCCGCGCCGGCGAATGGCAAAAAGCGTCAAGGACAACAAACAGAGAACCCCGGCGAGAGTGGATAGGCCGGTTGGGGAGGCGAGTTCATTCAGTCTGCCACCAACAAAGAATGGCTCAGAAGCTGTGGCCGCGAGCACGAGTCGAAGCACAATATTGACGAAGATAGCGGCCAAGAAAGTGTACAGGAAAGAAACCAAGTCCTCGTTTCCTTCCATTGAATCCACACAAGCCTGTAGCAACAGGACCGTGAGGACGAGCTTGAATGCCCATGCAAGAGAATAGCTGGGCGATGGAGAAAGCGGAACAGAGGCCACCGCGAGCAGCGCGAACAAGGAGACCCACTTGTACGAGCCCGAAAACATTTTTCGCAAATACTGCGGACGACCAAGCGTCAACAAGAACAAGACAAAACCGGCGAGCAGCCAGGCTGCCACTTCCTGGAACGCTTCCACGCCGAAACTGCCTTTGGATGCGCTGGCGGTCGAGTTGGAATTGTGAACGAAGACCTGCTCAGAAATGAGGACGAACCAAAGTAACATCGTCACACACTTCAGGAAGGTTCGCCGCGCGTCGATTCCCTGGGCTCTAGCGCGAGACAATGCGACAAACAGCGCCACCGCAAGAATTCCCGCGGCAACAAGCAAAGTAGAATCGTTCCACAGCAACTGACTGCCGGCTGCGAACTGCGCGAAGGCAAGGAACGCCGCAATCAACGCGACAAGCCACAGGCCAGTACGCAGCCACGGCCTGGTCTTCGAAGCTGCCGAGATTGGAGGATTAGTAGTCGCCATGTGACACCTCGTGCGAAATTCGTTCTGTCATTTAAGCCTCGCTCCTGGCAACCGCCAACAGCGTTCCGCCGCGGTCCGGCATCACCTTGAACAATGGGATGCCCAACGCGAACGCGAAGCGCTTTTTCCAAGATTGCGGCGGGCGGTCAAAACAAGTGTAGAACTCGGTCATTTTAAACTGATGCCGTGCGAGCAGGGCCGGCAGCGTTAACTGCGAGTAGGCAGCCACATGTTCATTGCCTTCGCAGAACCGCCCCAGAGTAAAGCGGATATTCGCGAGCCGGCCAAAAGCATTCGGCGTGGAAATGATCAATTCGCTATTCGGGGCCATGAAACGCCGGATTCCTTCCAGCGCGCGTCCTGGGCAGCTCAGATGCTCAATGAGATCGCCGAACAGGATCATGTCGAAAGCCCCGTGCAAAGGCAACTGTTCAAGGTGTTCGACATCACCAACGATCAATCCGTCGTCCCCAAATTTCGACTGAATCGTTTGCACCGCCTGCTCGTCGCGATCGAGGCCTACGACCGAAGAGGCGGTCCGAGTCAAATGGGAATGAAGAATCCGTCCGTCGCCAAAAGCCTCCAACTTTTTATCGAGGGACCTGTGGGTCTCGCCCACGAAACCAAGATGCAAGACGGAGCGTCCTTTGCACCAGTCGAGGATGAAACTCCAACGCGAACAATAGCCGCTTGCTCTCGAAACTTGTGGATGCCGCGAGCTGCGGGGCGAGATAGCCATGTTGCTCACTTGTGAGGACCGTTCTGCTCCTGGTCGCTGAAGTGGTTGATTTACGGCTCCTGACTGGCAGCGACGATGTCTTCAATTCGATCCGTTGGGATCACACTTTTTTCGTCACACAACAACCCTTGGTAGATACGCGCCAACTTCTCGCCTGTTCGTTCCCAATTGAATTCCTGCTCGACGCGCAGGCGACCAGCCTGTGCGAGCTGCGCACGGTGAATTGGATCGGCCTCGAGCCGCAGCAACGCAGCCGTCAAATCGGTTTCCGCCTGCTCAGGATCAATCGCCGCAACCTTGACGCCGGTGGCATCAGTTACTCGCACGGCCGGACCTCCGAGATCGAGGCAAATGACTGGCCGCCCCGCAGCCATCGCTTCGAGAGTCACCCAGCCGCCGGAATCATGGAGGCTCGGAAACAGCAGCACGTCACACTCTTCGAGGTTTTCCAAGACGCGACTCCGGGCAACGTTTCCCCAGAAAACGACCTTTTTCTCGATTCCCAACTCGATTGCCAAGTGCTGCAGACGACGCCGCTCTGAGCCATCTCCGAACAACCAATATTCGACATCCGGAACGCGCGCTTGAAATCGCGCAAAGGCGCGTAGGCCGAGTTCAAATCCCTTCCAATGCAGGAGTCTTCCCACACTCGCGACTCGGAATGGGGCGGCCGCAGAGGGAGGAAACTCGCGAAGTTTAATGATTTCGTTCTCGGGTAGGGCACCTTCGGCCAGGATTGAGACGTTCTTGCAACCGAGAGTTCTTAGGCGCGCCGCGGTCTCAGCCGTTGTCGCCAGTGCGATTGCGGCCCGACGCGCGGTCAAGCGGACCACCGGACTCAGTTCACAGAGAGCCCGCGCGAGCTCGCGCAGAGCCTCACTCGCCCTGCCGTACACACTGAACAGGCTGCGAAAACTGCGCGGCGTGGATTCCCCACCGCCGACGGGCCCCCAAACGAAGGGAATCGGAAGGAACGCCAGAAATGTGGGTAGCCAGTAGCTAACGATGGTGACGTGATGCGCCAGATCGAGCCCGACATCGCGATGAAGCTTTCGCGCCTGGCAGTAAGCAACAAATTGCCACAGTGAATAATAAAGCCGGATGCCGCGCTGGCCTTTCTTCCAGAAACTCGCCCAACGCGGAAGGTCAATGTAGATCCAATGCACATTCGGCATGGGCCCGGTGTCGAGGGCTTCTTCGATCGCAGCGCGATTGTTGGCTCGCGTCATTACCCAGACATCATGGAACCGAGCGGCCTGCTTCACGTGGTTCCATCCGACGCCGGGTTCGGAACCTTTGTCGGGCTCGCACGCGTAAGCCGAGATGAGAATTCTCAGCGGACGATTCACTTGTTCCTCCGGCGAGGTTCCCGGGTTGTGGGCGACTCAGTCATGGATGGCGATGCAATCGAGCGTCTCGTCGCTGCCTGTTGCGGAGCGTCCTTGGATGGTGACCGTGAGTGAATCGGACAATTTGCTGGAAATTCTGACGGCGCGCGCGCCGCCGTGGGGACCTTCCAGTGAGCACGTGGCAGTGTAGCTGCTGTCCGTAAACGGCTCGTCCCATGTCACTCGCGTATCGCAGGAATCGCTGGCCTGCGTGGAACAGGCCGGAGTGCGGTTATGCTTCAAACCTGTGCCGATGGAAGGAGGGTCATCTGCCGAAGAGTGCTGACCCGGAAAAATGTCGGCACCGTAGAGGCCCGCCGCTGAGTTGGGAAGCTGACGATGCGCCACACTGTCGTTAATGGTGTAAGCCCAATTTTTATCGTGGCTGAGTCCGAAGTAATAGAGCAGAGCCGAGCTGCCTTCGACGCGAACGATCGCGTCTGCCTGCTCGCCCGAGGTATTCTGCGCGCCGACGCCCAAGATTACGACGGGACTGCCGTTCATTCGGTCGAGGAGAATCACGTCGTTCTGTTTGCCCGGCGTATGTTTTTCAGCTTTGACACCTTCAATCAAGTACGATTCCGCGTAGAGCAAGCCACCGGACGGCCCGATGTGAATCAAGGAGATGCCATTGTCATCGCCGGAAATCAGGGAGAGTTTAACCATTTGATTCGCATCTCCGCCGGTGCGGTTAATGTCAATTCCGTATTTTCCGTTGCGAAACAGGTGCAGGTCGTCGCCGTAGAATGGCTCTGCTCCGCGGGCGAGCAAAACACCAGATTCGGGAAATCCGATGATCAGCAGGTGTTCCAGTTTGGTGCCCTCGCCCGTCCGGGAATTGAAACGAATCCCGCTGCCGCGAGCGCCGCCACCCGCGCTCGCCATGATCCGAAGATTGGAAATTCTGGACCAGTGTTGGTAGCCGCCACCGATAAGCTTCGGATCATTCACGATGAAATCTGTATCGGCGCCCGGAGCCTGCTCGAGAGTAGTTCCCTCTCCGTGAGGGGGCGGGTTCATACCCAAACCCATGAGACTGACTCCTTCTCTGAGGACAATCTGTCTCAAGACATATCTGCCTGACGGCACCAAGACGACGCCGCCACCCTTGGTGGCAGCGGTGTCAATCGCCTCCTGAATGGACGGATAGCCACCGGCACTGTTGACAACGATGAGGCCCTTGATGTTTCCTAGCTGCGGGGTCTGTGGGTCTTGCGCAGATTGGGTGTGGCCAATCACCGGAATCAAGGGGAAGAAAATCGCGAGCAGCGCGAGATACGCGAAAGAATTCATCAGGGTTTTAATCTTCGACGTCGAGAATCGTGGCAATCGAATTTAATCCGCCACGGCCGTCTGCACAGGCTTGGAAATGTGCTTCAGGAGCTGGTTTTCGCGATATTTCAGGGAAAAGGCGACGGATTCCTCGTCGCTCAATTGCGCCACGGAATTAAGCAGGTACAACAAATACAATGCGCGATTACTATCACGAACATCCACAAACGCGGATTCTTTGTGATTGATATTCAGGTGGCACTCGGTTTGCGCCAGAAAATGGAATTTGTCCCACATCACAGGAACTTCCCAGGCCGCTGATTCCCAATCGAACACGAACAGGTTTTGCGGACCAACCCGCGTATTCCAGGAAACGAAATCGCCGTGATGGATGCCGCAAGCGATCTGCGCGGTATCGAGGTCGTGGGAAGCAGCCTTCAGCGCGTCGCGCCCCAAACGCTGCCATTTCGTTCCCAGACGTGGCGCAATCTGATTCCACCGTTGCGCGATTTTTTGCACCAGCTTGCGTCCGGGCAGCATCGTCGGCGCACAATCGTGCAGGGTGTCGAGAAACTCTTCGTGCTGTTGCGTGAGGCGGACCGTGCCAACCTCGCCCTTGACGGCGGACTGGAACAAGACGTACGGCCCGTCCCAATCGCCCGCAAAGAGCACTTTCGGGATGTAGGCGCGCAGCTGCGGGAAGCTGTGAAGTTTCTGCAACACTTGCGCTTCATGGCGGAGCCGTCGTTCGGCAGGCTCCTTTAACGGCATCTTCATGTATCCCAAAATCGCGCCTTCGCCATTCATCAGCTGAATCGTCAGCTTCTGCACGGATCCCGGCGTACCGACGGAAAACGCAAAGGTGATGTGCTTTTCGCCGGTGACTTCGCTGGCAAGTTTCTCAATCGCCAGAGGAACGCGGGCGGCTACGAGCACGTTGTGGCGCGCCCATGCGCGCAACCCAGTTGCGCGGACACCGACCACGAGCGCTTTCAACACGCGCGCCAAACCCGAATAGGGGGTGTAGAGTTCGAATCCGTCAATCGCACGCCGGCCGGTGGAGAGCGGTAAAAGCCAGCGAGGCTGATTTCGCGAAGGCAATACGGCGAACCGATACTGGCGCGTGTAACCGCGGCGCGCCAGTTGTTTGGCGCTGGCAGACGTCGCGTTCATGCAGACCACCGCATTGGTGAGCGCGGATCCTGGCGCGCGAACCGGCTCTTCCATCGGCAGCGGCTCTTCGTGAGCGCAACCCAGGAAGGCGCGGAGCACCTGGTCGAGCGTATCCCCGGATTGCTGAAAGTGGGAAGCTGCTTTTATGGCTACGGCTGCGCTTCGCACTATGCCACCTTCATCCAATCAGCGATCCTGTTGTCGAAACGTTCCTTCATAAATTCGACAAGGGCGGTGGCCGATGCCAGTAGAGTCGGTTGGATACCCGCGTCCGTCGCGACATAAACTTCTCGAGCTCGCTTGAATCGCAAATTACGATATGCCACGCGTTGGCGCTGAATTTCGGCGCGAGGCAGCTCGGTCTTTCGGGCCAAAATCAAATCCTCATTCGCATCGAGAAGAATGACAAGGTCCGGCTCAGGCAGGAGCCGGCAAAGGAATGCCGCGTACCAGGTTGGTCCGCCGTACCGGTAGCGCAGAGGGTCAACGAGCACGTCGTGGAAGTAGCGATCGAACTGCACAAAATCAGATTTCACCAGCCGGGCCCAGATGACGAAAAGATAGCCGGCCCAGCAATCAGCAAAGAACACCGAGAGATAAGCCATCGAAGTCAGTGGGCCGCGTGGCGTCTGGCCATGCGGTTCAGTGACCGGGCCTTTGCCCTTGCGTCGAGCAAGCAGCTCGGGCCGCCAGTGGAAAAGAGTTTGTCGGCGCAGAGGGATGACGAATTCCTGGGAGAGGCCCTCGATGACAGTGCTCTTTCCCACACCGTCCGGACCCATAATCGCAAGCAGGATTCCGGCTGGCTCGGACATTCTCCAGATAGTGCGCCGAAAATCGCCCACCCAGTAGCGGATCAGTCCAAATACATCGCTCGATCGGGAGCCCCGCCAGGACTTCTGCTGTAATGCGCGAAGTTCTTGGCCAATCGAGCCTTGCGCACAGGCGTCCACGATTCGAACGTTGAGATCCCCCGCGAAAATCTCTCCCGCAATCTTTTCCGCTTTGGCGCGTCCCAAGGTCTCCACCAGCAGCTTTAATCGAAGCGATTGAGAAAGCGACGCTTTGCCTTTGGCAGCTTTTTTTGCGAGAAGGTAGGAATACTCAATAGCAGGCGCGGCAATCCAGAAGTCACCGTGTCGCATCCGGGAGGACACTAGCTCTTCGCCGGATGCGAGGATCATTCCCGCGCGGCGGTGTTCAAAAATCATATCAACGGCAGCGGTGTGTGTGGTCGAGCCCGTAGTCCAGTAGAAATAAAAGCTATGCCCCTTAGTCGCGTAGTTCTTCCATTGATAGGGGGTGTAGCCATTATGGCGCATTGATTCCAGAATCGAAGGAATCGCCGGCTTGTCCTGTGGGTGTATCGCCAGATCCAGATCACTGGATAAATGATCGGGAAGCTCATCCCACCCATGGAGCACGCAGTATCGAATGGATGATTCGCGCAAAAGGCGGAACAGAGTGCGCGCGAAGTGAGCGATGCTCGGAGGGGATGCGGCGTCAGCACTTCGCGACGCAGTTTTCCCGTGCGCGGAGACGTCACCCGCCCGCGCGACTCTGGAAACACCCTTAGACATGGCCATTTCGTTGTCCATGAATCGGAAGGCATGCACTCAAGGTCATTCGCTCGCTGCGACTCGTGGCGTCAACTCATAGCGTTTAATACCGGCAATCTGCAGCGCGATGCGAATCAGAAACGCCGAGTTGTTAAACAAATATCGCCGCCACAGGCGCGCCGGCTCCTGGCTCAGGCGATGCAGCCATTGCAGCCCAGAGTTTTTTATCCACTGCGGTGCGTCGTTCAGATGCCCGGTATGGATGTCGAAGGCGGCCCCGACCCCGACCATCACCTTGCAATGTAATGAGTGGACATTTTCGTGCATGAACTGCTCTTGCTTTGGAGTGCTAAGCCCAACCCAGATGATGTCCGGTGCAATTACGGACAAGCGGTTTTGCAAGTCAGTCATTTCTGGTGGCGAGAGCGGACGAAATGGCGGCGTGTACGTGCCCGCGATACGAATGCCCGGAAACCAGCGCTCGAGGTTTTCTCGGAGCTCTTCCGCGATTCCTGGCATGCCGCCGTAGAGAAAATGTGAATGTCCGGATATTACGGACCTGCGGCAAACCTCCAACATTAAATCGGGGCCGAACACGCGCCCCATACTCTTGAAGCCCTCCCATCTCCCCACCCATACGGTGGGTACGCCGTCCGGGACCACCAGCATCGCTTCGTCGAGTATCTGCTTGAACTTAGAATTGCGCTGCGCCTCCATAACACCGTGCACGCCCGTCACGCACACGTATCCGCCGCTGCCAGACTCCACGGCCGTTTCGAGCGTCTCGGCAGCGAGTGACAGATTAACCGCGTGAACTCCGACACCGAGGACGTTTGCGCGTGTCATTTTAGATTTGTGCGGCTCCGCTTCTTGAAAGTTGTAGTGCTTTTGAGCTTTCACGCAGAAAAGGATCAATCGAAGCATTTGCTCGAATTGCAAGAATTCGAAGTGGCGGCAACAAAACTACTTCCTATTGGCTCGGAATGGAATTCGCGATCAGATGAAACGGCCAGGGAGAGTTTCTTCGGTGATGACAGGCGCGAATGGCTCTCGACTGGCGCGAGCGGTAAAGAGTTTCTAATCCGGGCGGCGGGCGAATCCCGATCAGGCCGCGCCCGAACCTCTCAGCACCGCCGGAATGGTACGCGCCAGGATTTTTATGTCGAGCCAGAGCGACCATTCGTCCATGTACTGCAAGTCCAGCCTCATCCACTGCTCGAAAGGAATTGAACTGCGGCCGTTCACCTGCCAGAGACAGGTGATGCCGGGACGAACGCTGAAGCGCCGTCGCTGCCAATCTTCATTGAAGCCCTGGTAGTCGCGCACTGGAAGCGGACGCGGGCCAACCAGGCTCATGTCGCCCTTCAATACGTTGAAAAGCTGCGGCAACTCATCGATGCTGCTGCGGCGCAACATCCTGCCCAGAGGGATGATGCGCGGATCATCCATGATTTTAAAAACGGGGCCCGAAACCTGATTCTGGTCTTCCAGCGCCTCGATCAATTTTTCGGCATCGGGAACCATGGTGCGGAATTTGTAAATGAGAAATGTTCGTTTGTTGACGCCCAGGCGTTCCTGCCGGAAGAAGACAGGACCTTTCGAGGTGAGCCTGATCAGCGTGGCAACGATGAGAAACAGAGGAGTCAGCAGAAGGAGCAGCGCCGAGGAAAGCACCACATCGAGGACGCGTTTGAACACGAGTGGCCACCCATCGCGCACTCCGGTATATGCGGCGATGTGGTGATCGCCATCGAAATCCTCGGCGCGAGAGCGAGCTGTCTTCAGGCCAAAAATATCGGATGCGAAGCGCATGACCATACCATGTTGTTCGCACAAAGCGGCTACATGGGAGGAATGTTCGTAGAACGAGCGCAGCGGGAGGTAGATCGCGACTTCATCTACGACGTTGCGGCGCAAAAACTCGGCCAAGCCCGCGTAATCGCAGCGCAGTCGGAAGCCGGTCAGTTTGAATGCCCCGGTGCCAGCCCAATCTTCGTCCACAAAACCGAGGAGTTCATACCCGCGTTCCGGGGACGCCTGGATCTTACGCGCAAACTCAATCGCGCGCGGGTTGGTGCCAAGGATCAGCATGTACCGCAGATTGCGGCCGTGCCGCCGAACCACCGCGAGCCAGTACTGCAGCGAAAGCCGCGAGGTCGTCACCGAAAGGGAGAGGATGACCCAGAACAGCAGGAGGAATTGCGGGGTGATCATGCGAACGGAGAACAGGGTTGAAACCAGAGCCAAGCACAGGGTGGAGAACGCGGTGGCTTTTAGAGCGTCGAGAGATTCCGCAAGTCTGGTAGAGAGTCTCCTGGATTCGTACAACCCGCAAAACGAGAAAACTGTGTGGCAGAGAAACAGCGCGATGGCGAAAATAAAAAAATTCGACAGCTTGACTCTCATCGCCAGGAAGTCATGCAGGGAGATATCGTCGGCCGCGCGAACGAGCAGGTAGGTAGCCAAATAAAAAGACACCATTATCAGTACGAGGTCATATAACTTCAGCGCATTCAAAAGAAACCGACGCTTTGCTTCGTTCACTGTTTCTCTCTCTTTGGGTCTGGAGTTTGCGACGTAAATTGTTTGGCGCTGCCGGCCGTCAACGAAATCCAATATGGAATGACAGGCCGCTGCTGCAGCCGGCTGGAGGCTGCAGATGAATCGCAAGATATCGGTTGATCGCTTTTTACGCTGAAAAGAGAAACGCTTGCTTCAAACCGGCTCGATCACAAATCCCGCGATGCGGATCGCCAGGGATCTTTGGATGAGATTGACCGATAACACCAGTGTCTGATCGCCGTTCACCGCAGTAAGAATTCCCTGGAGACCATCCAGAGCGCCTCCCCGGATGCGTACGCGCTTGCCCACATGTAGAAATACGTGAGGTGACACCGATATGCCCTGCGCGATGACCCGTCGTGTTTGTTCGATTTCCTGATCCGGGATCGGAGCTCCGATTCCCCGGGGACCCACAAAGTTTGTGACTCCGTTGGTCCGTAGCACCGAAACTCGCGTGGTCAAAGTCCGGGCAATTCGTACAAAGACGTACTGCGAAAATAGTGGCAGCTGCACCACACGGCGGCGGTCGCTCCATTGCCTCACTGTGGAGACAACGGGTAGAAAAGCGCTGACGCCTTTCTCTAGCAACTCTGCCGCAACTCGTTTTTCGTGCCGCGGCCGGGTTTGAACGGCGAACCATACCTGCTGGTTTGCCGCCGAATCCGCATTAGCCTGGATCAATTCGTCGCCAGCAGGCTGGAGCAGAGTGGACATAGAGAGGGCTCCGCCATACTCAGTCACAGTGCCGCTTCACTAATATGCCGACGGGCCGCGACTGCTGCTGCCGGCCCTTGCTACAAACTCGAAAGTGAATTTCACCCTGCACCAAAATCTCTGCTGGGTCCTCGGAATCGAAACGGCCGACGTTACAATTTGTTGTACAACTTCTCCGGAATCGGGAAGGTTCGCTGGTTCAGAACCGCACCCAAAATTCGCACGTTCGACGCTCGCAAGCGCTCGGCCACCTGAATGGCCGCCTCACGCCGCGTCGCATTCGCTTCCAGCACCATCACGAATCCGTCGGTCAATTGCCCTAAAGCAATTGCGTCGGAATACGGAGTAAGCGGCGGCGCGTCAATGAGCACGAAATCAAATTCCTTGCGCAATTCCGCGAAACGGGTCTTCAGCCGCTCGGAGTTCAGGAGTTTCGCGGAGTCTGCCGCCAATGCGCCGCTGGAAAGCAGCCACAGATTGTCGCCGCGCACCAGCTTGGCGAAAGAGCGGATTGGACCGTCGTCGAGCAAGGCATCCGTCAAACCGTGATGATTCGTGGTGCCAAACATTTCGGGCAGCGCGGGCGAGCGCAGATTCGCTTCGACCAGACAGACCGATCCGCGAATATTTTTCGCGAGGGTCTCCGCGACACTTACGCAAATCCGGCTGCAGCCGTTTCCGTGGTCAATGCCGGCGAACACAACCATGTGCGGCGGCTCTTGCGCCTGCAGCAAGAACACTCGCTGCACAAGACGCAGAGCCTCTTCGCCTGCGAGCATGTCCAGATCGAGACCGTCCGCATCGTGGTGGCGTTTTCCGTTGCCGCTACCATGGCCGTCGCCAAAATTAACTTTGGACACCGGCTCCGGCGTGGGGCTCGGACGCAGGGCTTGCTCTTTACCCGCTTGCTGCATCAATTCAAAGTTCTTGCTCATGGTTTTTCTGCCTCTGTGGATGCAGCATTTGGAGTCTGCTGGCCCGCGTGCTGGCCGTCTGTGGTTAGTGTTGCCGTTGCTGGGATACGAATTTTCTGGCCGGTGCGAATACGGTCGGGATTACTGAGCGAAGGGTTCAGTCCGCGTAATTGTTCGAGGACCTTGCCGTCGTACTTGCCGAGTTTGTCCAGGCTGATCCGATAGAGAGTCTGACCGGGCTTCACGCGAACGTCCTCGGTTGTTTGCTTTACGGCGACGCTCGCCTCTTGCGCCGGCATCAGCGAAACCTCTGAAACGACCACCGGAGACGCAGCGGCATCCAGAGCCGGAGCAGAGGGCACAGCAGCAGCCGGAGCAGGAGGCGGCGCGGCCGACACGGTGGCGACGGCGTCCACCAAGGTGGAGGATCGGGCGGTGCCGCGGTTCAAATTGACGAGGAGCCCGCCCGCAACGAGCAACAGAGCACTGGTGATTGCGAGCTTGGGAATCCAACCGCAGGAGGATGACTGTTTTTGCGCGGCGGCAACCAGCATGGACGGAACGCGCACCGATTTATTTTCGAGCTTCGGCGCGGCGATGTTTTTGTCGCGCAACGGTTCGAGATCCAGGTCTGCAATCACGTCGCGGATGATGTCGCGATCGATCGTTTTGCGCTGCAGGGCACATGCCAGAGACATCGCGTTGAAACATAGGTTATTGATATTGCGCGGAATGCCTTCGCCGTGGTCGGCGATCAGCTTGCGGGCGCCGACCGTCAAGAACGCGGGTTTCTCGCAACCCGCAATCCACAGGCGATGATCAATGTAGGCGTTCACTTCGTCCGGCGTGAGCGGCTCGATGCGGATCACCATGGAAACGCGCTGACGGAGTTGAGCCATGGATGGACTCGCCAAGCGATCGGCGAGCTGGGGCTGACCGGCCAGAACGATCTGCATCAATTTTGTCCAAGGAGTTTCGAAATTGGAGAGCAGGCGGATGGACTCGAGAACTTTTTCGTCCAGATTTTGCGCTTCGTCAATCACCAGCACGAAGCGCCGCCCCGCGCGCATCTCCTCGGTGAGCAGGCGGTTCAAGGTGTCGTGCATGGCGGGAAGATCCATGCCCGCGACATCAATGCCGAGATCCAGCATGACGTGGCGAATGAACTCGCGCGAATCGCAATCGGTGCGAAACACAAAAGCGGTGCGAGCTTTGTCGCGCAGGTAGGAAAGGTAATGGTAGAGCAAGGAAGTCTTGCCCATTCCCGGCTTGGCGATCAGCGCCAAGAAGCCACGATTGCTTTCCGTGCCGTACACCAGCGAAGCGAGCGCTTCCCGGTGCTTTGGTCCCAAATACAGGAACCGGGAGTCCGGGGTCACTCCGAAAGGCTGCTCCGCGAGTTTGTAATACTCTAAAAGCATCGGCGCTAAGCCACCTTCTTCGGCATCGAAGCCAGCACCGGCATTTTCAGAATATCCGTCACTTCGTCAGGCGTGCGGAATGAGGGATCCAAGTATTCCGCAGTGAAAGCCGCACCCGCAGCGACAATGACGGCGATCAAGAATCCGATGAGCAGAACCAGGGCTGCACTGTAGGCCGGCAATACCGGCACGCTGGGCGGAACAGCAATCGCCACATTGGCAATGCGCTTCTGATCGAGAGCGTCGGAAGTCTTTTCTTGTTCCCGCTTGGAGAGGTAAAGCAGGTAGTTCGCTTCATTCGCCTTCGTCTCGCGAATCAGGTCCGACTGTTGCACCGATTTTTGATCCAGATCCACGAGTTGATGATTCATTGAGTCAATGCTGTTAGCTACCGCTGCGGCAGTCGCCTTCTGCGAAGCATGATCTGCCTTGGTCTTGGCAATATCCTCCCGCAAAAGCTCGTAGGTCGGATCCCGATCGGTGGTCTGATTCAGGTACCGAGTCTTCTCCGATTCCTTAATGGCAGCCTGGGTCTCAGCAATCTCCTGATCGGCTTCCTGGACCAGCGGATAACTGGGGTCGTATTTCATGGCGAGTTGGGTGCGCTTGACTTGCACCGCGAGCAGGTTGGCCTGGAGCTGCTGCAATAGAAGGTCCGCGGCGTTGGAGGCCTCGAGGGTGGCCGATCTTGCCGGCGTTACTTTGAGTTGTGCCTCTTCGTCGCGAATCCGTTGTTCATCCGCGGAGGCGGCTTGCTCAGCTGTATGCATCGTTGCAATCGAAGTGGCAACTTGCTGAGCAAGGTCTGTACGCACCACGTCCGGCGCCGCCGAGCCTTCCACGCGCCCGAAATCGGCGAGGCGAACCTCCGATTCTTGCAGGGCCTTCTGATACTTGTCAGTTTCCTTGGCGAAGAAATCGTACGAGCCCACCGGCCGATGCACTGCGACGTGCTTTTGGAGGTAGCCGATGGAGAGCGCGTTGATTACTCCGTAAGCGAGCTGAGGATCAGGCGATTGATAGCTCACTTCAATCATGTTGGTCTTCTTCACCGCATCAACTTTCAACTTCTTGCCCAGACGCTCTGCGGCTTTGGCAACGTAGGTGTCTTCGTCTTTTTTGGGCATTATTTTCGACCAAAACGAATCCCTCTCGACGTCCTGAAGTTTGTTGGCGAGCACCACTTGTTTCAGCAAGTCCTCGCTCTGGAGTAATTGGACCTCGGAATTGATCTCTTCTTCTGTTACAAGCGGCGCGACCGGTGCGGTCTGCGAAAACTGCTCGGTCGTAACCATCGGGTCCATGCGGTCGCGATTAACGAGAATGTCCATTCGAGCTTCGTAGCGGCTCGAGAGGAAAATAGCCGCAACGGTAGCGCCGAGAAGCATTCCACAGAAGGTGAGGGTCAACAGGCGACGTCGCCGGAAGAGCGGCATGACGATGTCTCTGACTGTCGCCTCCTGCGTCACTTTGCCAGATGCACTTCGATAATTTTGCTCGCTCATATCGGCTCTCTCCCTCTCATCGGGATGTCAGGAATTTGTCTGATGCCAGTACTCTTGCAGCTACCCGCGGGATTCTCTAGAACCAGGCGGGGGTCGGAGTTGCGTAAAGGCCCAAAGAATAGGGAACATACTTCCGAAAGTTGGTGATCGCCTTTTCGGGAATGAAGATCATGTCCCCCGGCTTGACCTCGGCGTCCTCATTGACGTTCTTGCCGTTCAGAAAGTCTTTGAGGTTGTATCTCTTCACTTCCATCCAACCTGGAGAGACGCGGTGGTAGATCAAGAGCTGAGTTTTCGCCGTAGGCAACAGACCGCCGGAGATCGCGATGGCTTCCGAGACGGTGGTGTCGTAACGCAGGTCATATTGGCCGGGCTTCGATACTTGCCCGGTGACGACGAAGAAGGGCTTCTGAAAGTCCTTCAGGTCCACGTTGATGATGGGGTCGTGAAGAATCTTCGCGTAGGCTTTGGTAATGGTGTCGGTAACTTCCGGCACAGTCATGCCCTGCACATACACGCTACCAGCGTTGAGCAGCGTAATATATCCGTCGGGCTGAATCGTGACGGTTTGGTTGAGTTCCGGAGAGATTGGGAAAGAGACGTTGAGGACGTCATCTCTCATCACCTTGTAGCGCGGGTTGCGCTGCTGCAGAGCCGGCCGGTCATCGTCGGAATGAGCATTGCCCGCACCGGATGCCGCGACAGGCCCGGCCAAAGCCGAGACCGAGTTGTTCTGTTGGCCCCACAGGGTCAGGGGAGCTACGGTAAGAAGAATCGCTAATCCCACTGCTTTGATCGTGACCATCGTTTTCCCCTCCAACCGAAGTCAACTCTTCACTACGTTTCGGGACACCAGTACGTAAGTACTCGGGCGGGTGACACACAGTTCGCAAGTGGCGGGCCATTTTGAAACAAATCTAAGTGCTTATTTATCAGCGGAATGTGGAAGTCTGCAGAAATCGAGGTCACAGGATTTCCACAAAAACTCCAACAATTTTCACTGTTTCGTCTCTCGGCGTTAATACTGCAGTAATGGTACTCACTCCGGACGCGAATTGTCAGCGGCCTCGCGCAAACGCGGCGAGGGATAACCGTCTCAACGCGAGACGCTATACCACATGAGTTAATACGGAGATTTGGCTGGATCCGATCGAGCCGAATGGCACCGTTCTTCGCCAGAGTTTTCGCCTTTTGGCCCCAGCCACTCGCAGGCTTACATGCGTTGGCTAGTGAAAATCGAAGCCCGAAGCGATCCGCTGCTGCCATTTTCTTTCCTCTTTGCCGACCACCTACACCCGTCCGCCGACCGTGGCCTACGCTCGAGAAAAACACGAGGAACCCCTCTTCAGAGCCGCACCCTGAGCCTTGGTTTGCGAAGCCGCGATATTCGCCAGCGCCCGCCCAGAGAAGTCTTGGCGATACATCGCTGCCGCGTGACTTTATTAACGGAGGGATAATACAGGATGAACGATTCTTTACTTCATCGAATGTTTGAGGCAAAGGTATCGAAAAATCGGATGAGGCTCGCGCGATGAAATGTGTTACGAATGACAACTCGGGAGTAAATGTGCGGTACTACGAGTACCGAACTTCGATCTATCTTTCCTTACCGTACGTGCTGAATGCGGCCGCACACTAGAACGCACAATCACACGAAGCAAGGCCGCTGCGCGCAAAGCAATATCGTGCGCGGATCAGGCGATCCCGCGCTGCGGGAGGAAGGTTTTGCCTTTCTTCACGATGAACGTGCGCAGCGCGCGGCACGCAGGCGGCAGTTCGCGGTCCGCGCGATGGCCCACGTACCATTGCCGCACGATGGGCAGTCCTTCGATTTTCAGAACGGCCAGGCGCCCGGCGGCTACTTCCGAAGCAATGGTGTGCGCCGAAATCAAGGAAAGTCCCAGTCCGGCCATCACCGCCTGCTTGATGGTTTCGTTCGAGCCCATCTCGATGGTGATTTTCGGCGGCCTGGTCATTTCCACGTTGAAAAAATATTCGAAAATATTCCGCGTCCCGGAGCCTTCCTCGCGCACGATGAATTTCTGCTCGGCCAATTCGATTTTTGATACGCGCCGCGCGCGGGCGAGTGGATGATCGGCCGCGGCGATCATTACGTGCGGGTGGGGACCGAAGGGCGCGCTATCCACGGCGAAATCTCCGGGCGGGCGTCCCATCACGGCAACATCTATGTCGTAATTGCGCAGCGATTCCACCGTCTCCGCGCGATTCCCCACCACCAGTTTTAAGTCAATCGCCGGATGCTGTCGCAGAAACGCGGCGATCAGTTCGGCGGCGAAATACTTCGCAGTGGAGACCGCGCCGAAACGCACGCGTCCGCCGTGCAGGCCTTTCATGGCATCGAGCGTGTCGCCCAGATCGGCGATTACGCGTGCGATGCGCGCGGCGGCGGCGACGGCTTCGCGGCCGGCGTCGGTCGGTCGCAGACGGTTTCCGGTGCGGTCAAAGAGCGGCAGGCCGGCGTCTTCCTCGAGGAGCTTGATGCGCGAGGTGAGGGCCGCCGGGGTGACATGGAGAGCGGCCGCGGCTTTGACGACGGTACCATTGCGGGCGACTTCGTGAATGGCTTCGAGCTGTTTGAAGGTGAGGTTGTTCATTTTGGCACTGTTAATTTTATTGAGGCTATTGGAAATTATATTCAGTTTTATTGTTTGGCGCAAGCTGTTACGTTTTCTTGCATGACTGCGCAGCGAGGAGAGAGGCCATGAGCGCGAACCTGAAATCACTGCAGGAGAATTCGCTGGACCGGAAGTCCGCGACGGTGCGCGGCAAGGACCGCTACAAGGCCGGCGTGATGGAATACAAGAAAATGGGCTACTGGGAGCCGGCATACGAGCCCAAGGATACGGACATCCTCGCGCTGTTCCGTGTGACTCCGCAGGACGGCGTGGATCCCATTGAAGCGTCTGCGGCAGTGGCGGGAGAATCTTCCACGGCGACTTGGACCGTCGTGTGGACCGACCGCTTGACGGCTTGCGAGAAATATCGCGGCAAATGTTATCGCGTGGAACCGGTGCCCAATGCGCCGGGATCCTACTTCGCGTGGATCGCCTACGACCTGGATCTTTTCGAGCCCGGCTCGATCGCCAATCTTTCGGCTTCGATCATCGGAAATGTTTTTGGATTCAAGCCGCTGAAGGCGCTGCGCCTGGAAGACATGCGCATGCCGGTAGCGTACATAAAAACTTTTGGCGGGCCGGCGACCGGGATCGTCGTGGAGCGCGAACGCCTGGATAAATTTGGCCGTCCGCTGCTGGGCGCGACAGTGAAGCCGAAGCTGGGACTTTCGGGGCGCAACTATGGACGCGTGGTGTATGAGGCGCTGAAGGGCGGCCTCGATTTCACGAAGGACGACGAAAACATCAATTCGCAGCCGTTCATGCACTGGCGCGACCGCTATCTTTATTCGATGGAAGCGGTGAATCGCGCGCAGGCGATGACCGGCGAGGTGAAGGGCACCTACCTCAATGTCACGGCCGGGACGATGGAAGATGTGTACGAACGCGCGGAGTTTGCCAAGGAACTGGGGTCGGTGATCATCATGATTGATCTGGTGATCGGCTACACGGCAATCCAGTCCATGGCAAATTGGGCGCGGCGCAACAGCATGATTCTGCATTTGCATCGCGCGGGACACGGAACCTATTCGCGGCAGAAGATTCACGGCGTTTCATTTCGCGTAATTGCGAAATGGATGCGGATGGCGGGTGTGGATCACATTCACGCTGGAACCGTGGTGGGAAAGCTGGAAGGCGATCCACGTACGATTCGCGGCTATTACGACATCTGCCGCGAAGACTTGGTGCCGCAGAAGCTGGAGAACGGCGTGTTTTTCGAGCAGCCGTGGGCTTCGCTGCGCAAATTGATGCCTGTGGCGTCGGGCGGCATTCACGCGGGGCAAATGCATCAGCTGCTCGATCTGCTGGGCGATGACGTCGTAATGCAATTCGGCGGCGGCACCATCGGACATCCGGCGGGAATCGCAGCGGGTGCGATGGCCAATCGCGTGGCACTGGAGGCGATGGTGCTGGCGCGGAATGAAGGCCGCAACATCGCTCTCGAAGGTCCGGAAATTCTGCAGGCGGCCGCGAAAACCTGTTTGCCGCTGCGGCAAGCGCTGGAAATCTGGAAGGATGTGACGTTCGATTATGCATCCACGGACACGCCGGACTTTGTGCCCACTGCGACCGTGAGTGTTTGAGACTTTTTTGCGACGGGAGATAACGCGATGCGATTGACGCAAGGATGTTTTTCATTTTTGCCGGATCTGACCGACGCGCAAATCAGGGCGCAGGCGCAATATTGCATTGACCACGGCTGGGCCGTGAATCTGGAGTTCACGGATGATCCGCATCCGCGCAACACGTATTGGGAGATGTGGGGCTTGCCGATGTTCGATATTAAGGATGCGGCGGCGCTGATGATGGAGCTTGCTGAGTGCCGCAAGGTTTATGGCGACCGCTACATCCGGCTTTCGGGATTTGATTCCACGCACGGGTGGGAATCGGTGCGGCTTTCCTTTTTGGTGAACCGGCCGGCGCAAGAACCGGGATTCAAATTGATTCGTCAGGAAACGGAAGGACGCAGCGTGCGTTATACAACGCAGGCCTACGAAACGGATCGGCCCGAAGGGCAACGCTATCGTTGACGCGCGCGCGGCGGTGGCGTCGCGGCCCGCTTGCGCGAAGGACAATGTGTGACGGAAACAACCCGTTCTTACGAGCATCCGGGCATCACCGATCCTATGCTGGACGAGCAGGCGCCGGGAACGGCGGCGTTCGCGAAGCCGGTCGCGGCTGTTGCTGCTGGGCCTGCTGCTGAGAAAGCTGCGTGCGGTGAATTGAGTAGCGCGACGGTTGATCTGGAGAAGGAACTCGCGGAAGCGGGCATCGAGGACGTGTTGCGGGAACTCGATGAGGAACTGATCGGACTTGCTCCGGTGAAGACGCGCATTCGCGAAATCGCCGCGCTGCTCTTGGTGGAGCGTGTGCGGCGCAAGCTGGGACTATCGAGCGAGGCGCCGACGCTGCACATGTCCTTCACCGGGAATCCCGGCACTGGTAAGACCACCGTGGCGCTGCGCATGGCGCACATCCTGCACCGACTCGGCTTCGTGCGCAAAGGCCACCTGGTTTCCGTGACGCGCGACGATCTCGTGGGCCAATACATCGGACACACCGCGCCGAAAACCAAGGAAATACTGAAGAAGGCGATGGGCGGCGTGCTGTTCATCGACGAGGCCTACTATCTGTATCGCGCTGAGAATGAACGCGACTACGGTCAGGAGGCCATCGAGATTCTGCTGCAGGTAATGGAGAATCGACGGGAAGACTTGGTGGTGATACTCGCGGGTTACGCCGACCGCATGGAGAGATTTTTCAGCAGCAATCCCGGGTTTCGTTCGCGCATCGCCCATCACATTGATTTTCCGGATTATGCCGAAGGCGAATTGCTCCAGATCGGCGAAATGATTCTAGCAAAACAGAATTACAAATTGAGCGCGAGAGGGCGGGAGGCATTAGAGCGTTACATCGCCGCGCGGAAGTTGCTGCCGCATTTCTCGAACGCGCGCTCGATTCGTAATGCGCTGGATCGGGCGCGATTGCGCCAGGCCAATCGCATCGTGCGCTCCGCGGGCCAGGTCAAAATCACGGCGGACGATTTGATGACCATCGAGGCTCCCGATTTGCTGGCCAGCCGCGTGTTCGGGCAGCAGGCCGCGGCCAGTTCCCCGCTGAGCAATGAATCCGAGGAAACATTTGATTGATTCGATCCGCCACAGCGCGTTGCCTGGCGCGCGATCGTTCGCCGATGGATGGAACCCTGCCGTATTTCTTTCTTCGCCAGCGACGGCGTTCGGGTAATCTGTCGTGCCGAAGCACGCGGCGGATTTATTTGAGGACCGGATGGCCTTGGAAGCTCTGATATTCGATGTGGACGGCACGCTCGCCGAAACCGAGGAGGTACATCGGCTGGCCTTCAACGCAGCTTTCGCTGCGTTCGGGTTGCCGTGGCGGTGGGAGCGGCCGTTGTACAAGGAACTCTTGCAGGTCACTGGCGGAAAAGAACGCATCCTTCATTACCTCACGAAGTGGCACGCGCAGGATCTGGCTGCGGTGCGCGAAGAAATTCCCAAGGTTTACGATTTCAAGACAAAACGTTATACAGCCATGATTCTGGCTGGCGCGGTGGAATTGAATCCGGGGGTTGCGCGGCTGATCGGCGAAGCCAAAGTCGCGCGCGCGCGCCTGGCTATCGCGACGACCACGCATCGCGACAATGTGGAGGCGCTGCTGCAGCACACCTTGCCCACGCACGGAGCGTCGCTATTCGATGCCATTGTCGCGGGCGACGAGGTCAGCGCGAAAAAGCCCGATCCAGAAGTGTTCGAGGTCGCGTTACGCAAGCTCCGATTGCCGGTTGCGAGCTGCGTTGCGTTCGAGGATTCGGCGAACGGCGCGAATGCGGCGCGCGGAGCGGGGTTGCCAGTGGTGGTGACGCCGGGCACTTACACCGCCGACGATGATTTCAGCGGCGCAAGTTCGGTCGTGTCCGACCTCGGCGAGCCCGGGCACCCGCTGCGGCATCTTGCGGGTTGGACGTGGCCTGAGGGTTACGTGAGCTTCGTTGCGTTGCGGACGAAAACCGAAGAAAGTTCTACAGCACGAAGAGCTCTATGAGCCACGATGGCGCCGGCCATGGCCTCCAGGCTCGCGCGCCGCAGAACGTAAGCGCGGCGAATCGGGCAGAGTCACGGTCCAACCGCGACTAAAACAATCTCCGTTCCTTTTTCCAGGTGAATGTTCCGGCTGTCGGAGTGCAGCAGGGAGGTCGGCGGCTTGTCTTTCGCCATTGGCAGCAGGCTCATGCCATCGATTCTGAATATACCTGTCGCATCGGGCCGCAGCGGAGCCGGCGCGCTGAGCATGCCGCCGGCAACTCCCGCTCGCGCGGATGTCGCGGCCAATCCTCTTGCATCGTACAGGTCGTTTGACGTCTCGTCACGCTTAGCAGCCAACGCATAAATGGCGAGATGGGTGGAAATCTGTTCGCCGCCCTTCGGGATTACATTGTCGAATACAATCTCCAGCGCGGCGTTGTCTGAGCCTTTGGAAAACGCGTTCACCTGCGTGATCTGTCCGGTGATATGCGAGCCTTTTCTGAGCAGAATGCGGTCAGCGGGTTTGACGTCTTGCGTTACCTCGACCTCCACGCGGTCCCCTACCCTGGAATGCTTGGTGTCGAGGTTTGTCGACAGCGTTCCAACTATGCCTGTCCCGTTCGGGAGGCTCGCTGAAGTAGGCGAGGTTTTTGCGGGCGTATCCGATTGGACGGGTGCATCCGGAGTGTTACGGGGCGTGGATCGCGCTGCGGCGGAAACCGTCCAGGCGAGCGCGAGAATGACAACTGCGCCGAGTCGCGTCATTTTTTGATCCTCGCAACCGAAGTCGCTCGCCGCCGGGTGATGTCCGCTATTGCACGTTGGGCCCGAACGCCGATCTAGCCGCTCACCGAGTGGAGTTCGCCCGTCACTCGAAGCGAATGACTGCGGTCGTCCTACGCAAAGCGATTGTGCGATATATAACATAGCTGTGTTCATTCATGAAAGAATTTAAGGTGTTTCGCCGGCGCGGCTCGTCCGCTCGAGCACCGAATACCAGCTCTGCTTTAGCTTCGTCTCAGCCGAAATGCCCATTTCGGCAGCCTTGGCGCTTAAGGCGTTGAGGTATCACCCGCTCCGGGCCGGCCATGGCGCGCACTGCAACCTTCGGAAGCTCCCGCGAATCCATTGGGGAGCCTTTCAACATTCACTTTTTCTAAGCGTGGGTGCAATTATATTCAGTTTTATTTCTCACGAGCTGCTGCTAGCGTCTAGCCATGTCGCCACCTGGTGCCTCGCCCATCCGACCTGCGGACGCCGCGCTTCCCGCGCGCTCCGTGGAAAAGCCGCCGGCGAAAATCGCGCGCGACATACCGCTTGAGAGATTTCTGTGCGAAGCGGCGAAACGCAGCAGCGGCAAGCATCTGGCGGCAACGCTGGAATTGCTAGCCATGATCGCCAAGGCCGGCATACAGGTTGCAGACATCGTTGCGCTGGGACAGCTCGCAGGAAGCGTGGGCGCGGCCATGGGCGCGACTACGGGCTCGGCGAACTTCGACGGCGACGCGCAAAAGCGGCTGGACGTGCTGGCAAATGAAGTCTTCACGCAAGGAATGCGGCGCGCGCCAGTTACCGCAATACTTTCTGAGGAAATGGCACACCCGCTGGCGCTGGACGTGACCGCTCCGCTGGCCGTGGCGATTGATCCGCTCGACGGCTCGAGCAACATCGACGCGAACGTATCCATCGGAACGATCTTCGCGATCTTTCCATCGGTCGAGAATGCGCGCGAGCCAGCGCAACATTTCTTGCGTCCGGGCCATGAGCAAGTGGCTGCGGGCTTCCTCATCTACGGGCCGCAAACTTCTCTGGTGCTCACGATTGGCGACGGCGTGCAGGTGTTTACGTTGGATCGCCGCGCCGGCGAATTCCGGCTGGCGATTCCGCATCTCGCGGTGCCGCGCGACTCCACGGAATATGCGGTGAACGCCGCAAACTACCGCCATTGGGATGATTCGATTCGCGCCTACGTGGACGATTGCATACGCGGCCTCGAGGGGCCTCTATCGCAGGATCACAACATGCGCTGGATCGCGTCGCTGGTGGCGGATGCGTACCGCATTCTGGTGCGCGGTGGCGTGTTCCTGTATCCCGGCGACCAGCGCCGCGGCAACCAGCGCGGCAGGTTGCGGCTGATCTATGAAGCGAACCCGATCGCGCTGCTGATCGAGCAGGCGGGCGGATGCGCGACCGATACGGTGCAGCGCATCCTGGACGTGAAACCGCGAGAACTGCACGCGCGAACTCCGATTGTGTTTGGTTCGCGCGCCGCTGTGGAGCGCATCAGCCAGTACCACACCGATCCGCAGTTTTCTGCCGAGCGCGCTCCGCTGTTTTTTCAACGCGGGCTGATGAGACGCTGACCGGAGCCCGCGAACATGTCTACCAGGAATCCAATTATTTCCGTTACAGGCTCATCCGGCGCGGGCACCACGTCGGTGCGGAATACGTTCGAGCAAATTTTCCGGCGCGAGAAGGTGCAGGCCGTCTACATTGAAGGTGATTCCTTCCATCGCTATGACCGGTACGAAATGCACCGCGTGATGGCCGAAGCCGCAGCGAAGGGCGACCACCATTTCAGCCACTTCGGTGAAGAAGCCAACCTGCTGGAGGAATTGGAAGCCACTTTCCGCAGCTACGGGGAAAACGCACAGGGGCGTATTCGGCATTACGTGCACGACGCTGCGGAATCCGAAAAATTCGGCGCGGGACCCGGGAAATTTACCGATTGGGAGGACATTCCAGAAGGCAGCGACTTACTCTTTTACGAGGGACTGCACGGAGCGATCGTCACGGACAAAGTGGACGTGGCGAAATACGCCGATTTGAAAATCGGCGTGGTGCCGGTAATTAATGTGGAATGGATTCAGAAGATTCACCGCGATCGCGCTTCGCGGGGATATTCCACCGAAGCGGTGACCGACACGATTTTGCGGCGGATGCCGGACTACGTGCGTTACATGTGCCCGCAATTTTCCGTGACGGACATTAATTTTCAGCGCATTCCGACGGTGGATACCTCGAACCCGTTCATCGCGCGCTGGATACCGACGCCGGACGAATCCATGGTGGTGATCCGCTTCCGCAATTCCAGCGGGATTGATTTTTCGTATTTGCTGGCGATGATCCAGCACAGTTTCATGTCGCGCGCGAACTCGATTGTGATTCCGGGGAACAAACTGGATCTGGCGATGCAGCTGATTCTGACGCCATTGATTTTGCAGCTCGTGGAACGCAAGAAAAGAGCCGCGTGAGGCGCAGGCTAGGAGCAGTCTCGAGTTCCCGCACAGAATCTTCGGCCGGCCGCCTCTGCCCTGGTAATCTCGAAAAACACGACAAAAACTAGCGTTTGAATGAGGCAGTGGCGCGTGATAAGTGACGAGTGGATCGTGATTGGTGTTTCGCGCTGCGCCGGCCACGCATTGCTGGGAACGCCAATCTCCTGATTGGCGGGTTCGACTCTCGGCTCAAAATAGCCGAAAAACTAGCGATCAGAAAATCTTTTCTCGTTTGTTGTGAGGGGGTTAGCTCGATTTCTAATACTGGACGACTAGCGATTAGAAATTGCCGGAAGTACGGATGCGAGCTGTCGATGGTTGATTTTTGAGTCGTGACCAGTGAGCTGTCGAGCGCGAAACGCTTGCCAAAGCATCGTATTTTCGACCGCTTAGAAAAACTCAAGGCATTGTTTTCAGGGGAGTTGCGGGCGATTCTAAGCGCGGAGCTGTCGATTAGAAATGGGCGAGTGGAGGATGGGGCGGCCGCGCGGGGTGCTGAAGTGCGAGCAGCGTGGAGCACGTATCCCCCTTGTCGTGATGAAATGAGCGCACGACTGATGATAACACTGGAGTTAATGTGACGTAAGTGCAAACGGAGGGGTGGGACCTCGCGGGGGCGGATCGGGCCAGGTGGGGCGCGAGCAACTCGAAAACACGCGGGAAAGGCGCCCGTGGATTGTGAATCCCGTCTGCGTCTAAACCCGCACCCTCGCCTGCGGCGAGAGTGCGGCACCCGGAAGTTCAAGTGCGTTCGTTTGTAGTGTGAAAGGGTTGGCTACCTGCCAGTCTCGCGTTGCGGGACCGGGCTGCACGTCGCGATGGTGTGCGCGGTTTCATGTCTTGCTTTCCGTTCCAATGTAGAGCGCAGGCGCGGCGGAAGCAGCTGTGTGACGGAACAGATTTGGTCCAGAACCAGTACTAGCTGTACGAAATCGACTAGAATCTGTACTGACTGCTGCGGATAGGTTTGGCACAGGTTTCTTGAGGAGTTATGAACAAAAACGGCGTCTCGGCAGTGGCGGTGCTTTGCGTTCTCATGATGTCGTACCTCCCCTGGGGTCGATCATCGCCTCCACCGATGACCCTTTTCAGCAGACTAGAAACGATCGCCATTGAATCAAAGGTGCGAACGGTCGTTTACGCCGCGCCCGAGCATTTCGAGGCGCCGAATTGGACGCGCGATGGAGCATTTTTTCTGTTCAACCAGGATGGCCGATTGTACCGCTTGCCGGTTAGCGGCGGAAAGCCGGAAGTGATTGACACAGGATTCGCTGTCCGATGCAACAACGATCACGGAATTTCACCCGACTCAAAGCTCATCGCGATCAGCGATCAATCGCAGGATGACCACAAGTCGATCGTCTACACCGTGCCGTTTGGCGGCGGAGCGCCCCACCGCATCACGCAGAACTCACCTTCCTACTGGCACGGGTGGTCGCCGGATGGAAGTACGCTGGCGTTTGTTGGCGAACGAAATGGGAACTTCGATATTTATTCGATTCCAGCTGCGGGCGGCGCGGAAACGCGACTGACGACGGCCGAAGGCCTCGATGACGGGCCTGAATATTCGCCCGACGGAAAATATATTTACTTCAATTCCGAACGAACCGGCATCATGCAGATTTGGCGCATGCGCCCTGATGGAAGCGAGCAACAGCAGATCACGCACGATGATTTTAACGATTGGTTCCCGCACATCTCCCCTGACGGAAAATGGATGGTCATTCTCTCCTACGATAAGAGTGTGACGGGCCATCCGCCCAATAAGAACGTTACTCTGCGGCTGATGTCTCGCGACGATGGAAAGATCAGCGTACTGGCCAAATTGTTCGGCGGCCAGGGGACGATGAATGTGCCGTCATGGGCGCCGGACAGCAAACGGTTGGCTTTTGTAAGCTATGAATTGAAGGATGCTCCATCGAACTATTAGCTTCCGCTGCGATTCTCGTTGCCGCCCCTTTATATTCGCTTGTTTTGATGTCGCTTCGTCTAGCGCCGCTGAGTCTGCCGGCAGCTCCTCTAGAGAAAAATCTCGACATCGTGTTTACCGCGCCCGACAATGCATTTGGTTGCGCGAGGACTATAGATACGAGAAAGGACAATGAATGAAGCCTCTCACACGCAGGACTTTCATGCGGATCAGTGCAGGCTCGGTGGCTGTCGGAGCGACTTCCAAGATCAAGCTGCTGGAGCCGGCTGCGCTTTGGGGTGCCGGCCGCGCGGTGGCACCGAGTGATCGCGTCCGATTCGCATCCATCGGCACGGGCACGCGCGGTTGCGAGCTTCTCGACGCATCGCTCGCGGTGCCCGGCGCGGAATGCGTCGCAGTGTGTGACCTTTACGATAGCCGGCACGAAGCGGCACAAGAAGCCGTGCGGAAGCAGGTCCCCGCAACGCGCAATTATAAAGAGATTCTCGATCGAAAGGATGTGGATGCGGTGATCGTGGCGGTCCCCGACCATCAGCATCGCAGGGTGGTGGTGGACGCGTGCGCGGCTGGGAAAGACGTTTACTGCGAAAAACCGATGTCCCACACAGTGGAGGACGGATTCGCGATGGTGGATGCAGCGCGAAAAGGAAATCGCATCGTGCAAATCGGCAGCCAGCGTGTCAGCTCCATCGTGTACGAAAAGGCGCGCGAGCTTTATTCGTCGGGGGTGCTGGGAGAGGTTTTCCTGATCGAGGGGTCGTCAAACCGGAATTCGCCCAGCGGCGCTTGGGTTTACCCGATCCCGCCGGACGCGAGCGAGCAGACCATCGATTGGAATGCTTTCCTGGCGGGCGCGCCACAGCGTCCGTTTGACGCGGCACGATTCTTCCGCTGGCGCTGTTTCGCGGATTACGGCGAGGGCTTGGCCGGGGATTTGTTTGTGCATCTGCTTTCGGGGATTCACTTTATCGCCGGAATCGATGAAGTTCCGCAACGCGCGCAAACGACGGGCGGACTTTTTCGTTGGAAGGACGGGCGCGACTTCCCAGACGTGATTGAGACGGTTTACGACTATCCGAGCTTCCGCGTGTCGCTGTACTGCAATCTGAACAACAGTAATCAAGGCGGCGAACCGATCAAATTCCAAGGCACGAAGGGAACGATGGAAATTCTGAATCAGACGCTGACAGTTACGCAGCAGGATATTACCCCCAAGCCCGAGACGTATTCCACCAAGGGTTGGCCGGCGCGACTTCGTAACGCGTATCTCGCGAAGTGGGCGGCGGAAAAACCGCAACCAGCGCCGCTCGAATATCAGGCGGTGGTACAGTCCGAGATTTTTACGGCGCCGGCCGGATACAGCGACGTTCCGGCGCATCAGGCGAATTTTTTCAGTGCGGTACGGACGCGCAAAGCCACGGTTGAGAATGAAGTGTTTGGTAATCACACGGCGATTGGCTGCCATCTGGCGAACTACGCGTACTTCAACAAAACGATTGCAACGTGGGATGGGAACGCGAAGGCGATTCGCGGGTAAGCGCGCTTCGCTCGAGTTATTGAGATGACGACCATAACGAAACAGGGACCGTGACCATGCGAGGAACCTCAAGAAGGAACTTTCTAAAGACTGCATCGGCATCCATTGCTTGCGCCGCCGCGTGTACCGATGCAGCCTGGCTGATCGCGAATCCGTTGGGCTTGCCACTTGGATTGCAGCTCTACTCCGTGAGGGATGTTTTGCCAAAGGATTACGAAGGTACGCTCCGTCAGCTGTGCGCGATGGGTTACCGTGAGGTTGAGGCTGCGGGATTTTTCGACCGCAGCGCGAGCGACGTGAAGAAGGCCATGGACGAAACAGGGCTGCATTGCGTGAGCGCCCACTATTCGTACGCAGACCTGGCGCCACACCTGGACGAAGCAATCCAGTTCGGAAAGGCGCTCGGACTTGAGTACATCATCTGCGCATCGCCCGGGCTTCCGGAAGGATCGCCTGCGAAATCTGCGAATCCGAGGGTCGCCCGAGAAGCTATGACGCTCGACGACTGGCGCTGGAACGCGGAGCAATTCAATCGGATGGGAGAGCGTGTGAATGCGGCCGGAATCAAATTTGGATACCACAACCATACGGCGGAGTTTCGCGCGGTCAACGGCGTGGTGATTTACGACGAACTGTTGCGCCTGACAGACCCCACGAAGGTGACGATGGAAATGGATTGCGGGTGGGTGATTGTTGGCGGCAAAAATCCCGTGGACTATCTGAAGCGCTACCCCGCGCGCATTTCCATGCTGCATGTAAAAGACTTCAAGTTGAGCGGAGCGCCGGGTTCCGATCGGGAGCCTCCAACTTCCGCCGAGTTGGGCCGGGGAAGCATCGACTATCGCCCAATTTTCACGGCGGCGAAAAAGGCCGACATCAAGCACGCCTTTATCGAGCAGGAGCAGTACGACATGCCTCCGATGGAGGCGCTGAAGATCGACGCAGATTACATGAAAGCGTTGACGGTTTAACCCGCGACAATTTTCGAATTCAATTTCCCGCCAAGCACACCGCTGCTTGAGCGCAGCGCACTACAACCACCACGCCGCCGACGGGCGCTCACGGATTACGATCTCGTTGAGGAAGTTCGCAGCCTTGGTAAGCCCCTCTTCTGCGGAGAGCAGACTATCTTCGTGTTCGATGGAGAGCACGTAATCGTAACCGAACATCCGTAGCGTGGAAATGAATTCGCTCCACCACTCAGCGCCGTGACCGAAGCCGCAGGTGCGAAAAATCCAACTGCGCGCGCGCTCATCGGTGTAGGGCTTGGTGTCCAGCACTCCGGCGCGCTGAAGATTGACCGGGTACAGCTGCGTGTCCTTGGCGTGGATGTGGAAGATCGCCCCTTGCAACACGCGGACGGCGGCAATGGGATCAATGCCCTGCCAGAACAAGTGGCTGGGATCGAAGTTGCAACCTACAACCGAGCCGACGATCGAGCGCAACTTCAGCATCGTCTCTGGACTGTAGACCACAAATCCAGGATGCATTTCGATGGCGATCTTCAAGCCGTGATCGCTCGCGAATTTTGCATGCTCGATCCAATACGGAGCGACCACTTCGTTCCACTGCCAGTCGAGAACCGTCCGATATTCCGGGGGCCATGGACAGGTCACCCAGTTGGGCGCGGTGGCGGCCGGCGAATCGCCGGGACATCCGGAGAAATCAATGACAACGGGTATCCCGAGTTTTTCCGCAAGCAGGATCGTCTTGCGGCTCACCTCGCGGTCTTGCTTTGCTCGCGCCTTATCAGGATGCAAGGCATTCCCGTGAGAACTCAGGGCGCTGATCTGCGCGCCATGATCGGCCAGAACCTCCTGAAACGCTGTGAGGGCGCGGCTGTCGTCAAGCATTGCCAGCTTGCAGTGCGCGTCACCCGGATAATTCCCCGTGCCAAGTTCGATTGTATTGATGCGCAGCGCGGCTAGTTTTTTGAGAACTTCAGGTAGAGAAAGCTGAGAGAGCAAGGGTGTGAAAACTCCGACACGCATAGCGACTATTATCTCCTAACGACGCCCAGCGCCTCACACTTCTCTACCCTGTAGCGGACTCATTGGATGCCACGGGCATGGCGGCATTTGGGCCCCAAGTTGGGCCCAATTCCATCCCATCCGATGTCCCGGCTTAAAGGTCTCTGTACTTTTCCAACGCGATGCGCACCAGCTGGCTGCGCGTTCTGACGCCGGTCTTGGTGAAAAGTTGTTGCAGGCTGGCCTTAACGGCGCTCTCTGAAATCTGCAGACGATCTGCAATCTGCTTATTCGCCAGGCCTTCGAAGACAAACGAAAGCACCCGCCGCTCGCGTTCCGTGAAGCGCACTCCGCCGCGCTGCGCGCTGATGCCTTCGGTGCTTTCGAACGCCCTTTGCAGCACTTCCTGCTCGAACAATGCTTTACCGTGCATCACCTCGCGAATTCCCTGCACCAATAGGGATGGGGCACCGTGCTTCAAGAAAACACCGGAGATCCCCTTGCGAATGAGACCGGGGATTTCATTTTCGTTTACGCCCGCTGTGACCAGCAGCACTTTTCCTTTAAAGTGATTGGCACGGAGAGTTTCAAGCAGGTCAGTGCCGCGTTCCTGACCGAGATCAACGTCGAGGAGGATGATGTCAATTTCGCGCGACTCTATGATTCGCATTCCTTCGGCGACGGAACTGCAATCCGCGACCACTTCGAATCCTGGTTCGGCCTGCAGCAGCCGGGAGACGCCCTCGCGGAATAACGCGTGGTCATCAATGAGCAGCAAGCGGATATTTTTTGCCGAAGTCTTATTCATCGGCGCCATCTTCCTTGTAACGAGCTCGGGTGAGACTGACTGCAAAACAGCAGCCTTCTTTGCGCGGCTCAAATCGCAGATCGCCCCCGGAGCTTCGTAGAATCGCACGTGAGACATAAAGTCCCAAGCCGGCCGCATTGGCTCCGCGCTGAAACGGCTTGAATAATTCGTAGGGAGACGAAATTCCGGTGCCCGTATCCGCAAAGCGGATGACCACCGAGTTAGATTCCAAGTCACTGCTGATGGTGAGCTGTTTCTTTTCCGTTGATTCCATGGCGCGTTGGCTATTGCGAGCGAGATTGAGGAACACTTGCTGCAATCCGTAGCGGTCGCCGGTGACGAGCGGGAGATCGTCTTGCAAGCGCCAGACAATTCCGGCGCCTGCTTCGCGATACGTGGGCTCGATCAGAACGCGCAGCTCGTCGAGCAAATTGCTGAGTTCAACCGAGGTCGAATTATGGTCGCGCGACGGCAGTAGCTCCATCTCGGAGAGTTTTTCCAAGCCCTCGATCAGGGTGCCTAGGGCGCGAAAATCTTCGTTGTCCTTCAATGAAGAAAGGCGGGACAGGTTCTTGTAGACGGCTAAAACGGCTCCGCAGATATTGCGAATTTCGTGCGCGACGGCGCCCATTAATATTTTTGTGTTCTTCAGCAGGTAATCGAGGCTCAAATCCTCGCGGTCGCGCAAGTCCTCGGAAAGATCAACGACGATGGCCGCGAGCCTGGGCCCTTGACTCGTCGGATAGTTCGAAAACCACACGGCCGCGAGGAACGCTTCCCCGTTTTTTCGTTTGCCGCGGCAGCGAAGTTCAGTATGAAACTGGCGCGAGCCCTGCGTCTGCACCGCGCTTTGCAAAGCCGGCAAAAATTCAGCGATCGACTGGCCTGCTATGGACGTATCTCCCGGTGCAAACAGAGTCTGCGCGGCCTCGTTGGCGAGCAGGATTTTGCTGGAAGCGTCAATCGTGACGATCGCTGCGGGGCTGCTGTCCACCAGGATGCGCAGCTGCTCCTCCGCCTCCTGACGCAAATTGCTGTGGGTTTCCACTTCCTCGGCGTGTTCCATGGCCGTTTGCCGGCCGCGAATAATCTCAGAGACGAAAAGTCCGGTCCCGACGAATCCGGCGGAAGCCATCAGCAATCTTGTGATTGCTTCGCCTGAGGGGAGCTCGCTGAACAGTTCCTGGAGAACCGCGCAAACAAGCGCCACCGCAACGATCTGCCAACGCGGCAGGAAACCTGCGATCAGCATTATGGGAAAGAGATACAGAAACCCGATAGAGATGTACGGTTTGGTGAGCCAGTCAACCGTCGCGATCGCCACAATCAGGACCGCCGCTGCGAATAGAAATCGCGTGCGATTCTCATGCCGATAGATCAGCGAAAGTTCCATACCTGCCAACTCGCATGTTGCCGCAACTTCAGCGCACACGCCATCCCGATGTGATGCCGATAGCCGAAAGATAGTCCAACGGGCCCGAAGATAGGCTGACCTGGGCCGAAAGATACGTGCGCAACCCAAAAGACAGGATTGCCCGTGCGTGTGTCGCGCAAGCAGTATGGGTGGGGAAGCAGTCTACTGAGGCTCGGCGCGCAAGCGTTTTAGGGCAGTCCTTTCGCCCTGTAAACAGGCCCTGACAGACGTGATGGCCGAACGAATACGATGAGATATCCGGTCCATATCAGCAAGAGAACTGCCGCGGTGTTGACAGCGATCGCGGGGATCATCGTCGCGGCGGGACTGCTGATATCGGCGCGCAGTCATGGTCAATCCGCACCCGCGACGGCATCGCAGCAGCCAGCCGCAAACTCCAGCGCGTCCTCGTCCGAACCGGCCCTGGACCTATCATCGAGTCAACTCAGCGCAATCAAGATTGAACCGGTGCGCACCTACCTGTTTCCCGTCGAGGAGGAGGCGGTCGGCAACATCAGTTTCGCCGACGACCTTTCGGTTCAAGTATTCCCTTCTTATCAGGGAAAGATCATTCAGAGCCTCGTCGAGCTAGGTGAAGAAGTTCAAAAATGCCAGCCGCTCTATACGATTGATAGCCCGGATCTCATTCAAAACGAGTCAACCCTGATCGGTGCCGCGGCAACTTTGGAATTGACCGCCAAAGAACTAGACCGCGCCAGGAGTCTTAACGGAACGAACGGAGTGTCCGAGCGCGAGTTGGAACAAGCCACTTCGGACCAACAAACTGCTGAGGGGGCTCTCCGAGCCGCGCGGGACGCGGTGCGCGTCTTTGGCAAGACCGACGCCGAAATTGATCAAATGATTGCCTCGCGCAAGATCGATCCCATTCTAGTCGTGCGCAGCCCCATAGCCGGGCAGGTCACAGCATTCGACGGACCGCCCGGCTTGTTGGTGCAGCCGGGAAATCCACCGGCACCTTACACCGTCACGAAGGTCTCGCTCAAATGGATGCTGGCGGATGTAGCAGAGACAGACATTCCGCTTTTTCATTTGGGACAGCTGGTTCGAGTCAAGGTGACGGCTTACTCGGATCGGGTATTTCAGGGCAAAATTTCCAAAATCTACGCGACTGTTGACCCGGATACTCATCGAGCAACGATCCGTTCCGAGATCACGGATCCCCGGAACGAGCTGCGATCGGGAATGCTCGCAAACTTTGTGATACGCGTCCACGACCCGGTAGAAGGCACTGCCATACCAGCGAACGGCGTGGTGCGCGAAGCCGATGGAACCATGACCGCTTGGGTGACCTCCGATCGCCGACATTTTGTGCAAAGAGTCGTCAAGGCTGGCCTGCGAATAGATGGCCGCGTACAGATTCTCGCTGGTCTGCAACCGGGAGAACTCGCCGTGAGCGGCGGGGCCGTCTTCCTGAGCAACATGCTGCAAGCGCCGCCAGCGGATTAGAGTCGAATGCCCAGGCGCCATTCCCCGAAAGACGACGAGCCATGTTCAAGTCTCTAGTCGCGTTTTGTCTCAGCCGCCGCCCCATAGTTGTGGTAGGGGTGGTGCTGTTCCTCGGCGCTGGGATCGTCGCGTTTAAGGCGCTCAACATCGAGGCGTATCCAAACCCTACGCCGGTGATCCTGGAAATTACCGCGCAGGCGCCGGGCCTGTCCGCCGAGGAGATGGAACGGTACTACACGATTCCGATGGAGATTGGTCTGTATACCACTCCCGGGATTGACGTCATCCGCTCTACTTCGTTCTACGGATTGTCGTTTGTTCGCGTCAGCTTCAAATATGGTGTGGACTATAACTTTGCCTACGCCCAGGCGTCGGTTGCGATGCAGCAGAACGTCAGCCTGCCTGGCAATCTGGTACCTTCAATCCAGGCGAACAGCTCGACGGGAGAAATCTATCGTTATCAGGTCGTCGGACCAGCGCATTTCGGAATCACGAATCTGCGCACGGTTCAGGACTGGATTGTTGCGCGCCGGCTATTGACCATTCCCGGCATCGCAGCCGTAAACAGTTGGGGCGGCCCCACCAAGGAATTCCAAGTCGAGGTGGATCCGCACAAGTTGGAGGCCTACAGCGTCACTGTGCCGCAGATGTTGACCGCGCTGGGCAACGCGAACATCAACGTAGGCGGGCGCGAAATCCGCATTGGCCAGCAGTCCATCAATATTCGGGGTGTCGGCCTGATTGATGATGGTGGCAACGATGACTTGGCTCAAGGTTACAAGGTCGGCGACATCGAGAACGTAGTTCTCAATCAAGTCAACGGTGTCCCGGTACTGGTTAAGGATGTGGGCAAGGTCTCGATCGGCTACCGGCCGAGGCTCGGTATTCTGGGCCGCGACGGCCAGGATGATGTCGTCGGAGCGATCGTGGTAATGCGGCGCACCGAGCAGACCGCCGAGATGATTCCCAAGGTTGAAGCGGCAATCGTGAAGCTGAATCACGATGGGAGCCTGCCCCCGGGAGTCAGAGTTGTTCCCTTTTACGACCGCTCTTCACTTATCGCCCTCACCACGCACACGGTTCTGCACAACCTGATATTCGGATGTTTGCTGGTCTTCTTAATCCAATGGATTTTCCTGGGCAACCTGCGCAGCGCGACCATCGTTGGTTTGAACATCCCGTTCGCGCTGTTCTTCGCCACTATTTTGCTGGTGCTTAGGGGCGAAAGCGCGAACCTGCTGTCGGTGGGAGCCGTGGATTTTGGCATCATTGTGGATTCGGCGGTGATCCTCGTCGAGAATGTTTTTCGCAATTTTCAGAAAAGCCCGGAGGAGAGGCAGGGCCTGCTGCAACGCCTCGGAGCAGGCGCCTGGGGGCCAGACCCGACGCAAGACACGGAGGGCGAGAATCTAGCGCCGGGCCATGGATGGACGGATCGTTTGCGGCTGATTTTGATCAGCGCAATTCAGGTCGACAAGGCGGTTCTGTTTTCGGCGCTCATTACCGTGGCGGGTTTCGTTCCGCTGTTCACCATGCAGGGAGTCGAAGGCCAGATCTTCGGCCCCATGGCGCGCACATATGGCTACGCGCTGGCAGGGGCTTTGCTGGCAACCTTCACCGTTACGCCCGTGATTGCTTCCATGCTGCTGCCGGAGCGTGTGAAGGAAGTTGACACGAAGGTTGTGCGCCTGTTGCATCGGATTTATACGCCCACGCTGCATTTTTCGTTGCGTCACCGCGCGCTGGTGGTGGGAATCGAAATTGCGTTTTCCCTCGGAACTTTCTTCCTGATCGCACCGCGACTCGGCAGTGAGTTTCTTCCGCACCTGGAAGAAGGCAACTTTTGGATTCGCGCTTCGATGCCGATCACGCTATCGCTGGAAGATGGCGAGGCGGCCTCGAGAAAAATGCGGGAGATTCTGCTAAGGCATCCCGAAGTGCTCACTGTGGTTTCGCAGCATGGCCGGCCGGACGACGGCAGCGATGCTTCACCGTTTTCGAATGTCGAATTGTTCGCACCGCTCAAGCCTTTTGACCAGTGGCCAAGAGGGGCAACCAAGGACAAGCTGACCGACCAAATTCAATCGGAGTTCAACAACGAGTTGCCGGGCGTCGGCTTCAACTTCTCGCAGTATATCGAGGACAACATCGAGGAAGGGATCTCCGGCGTCAAAGGCGTAAATTCGGTCAAAATCATCGGCCCCAACTTGGAAGTCTTGACTCAACTAGCTAATCAGGTCCGCGACCAGATGAACCAGGTGCGCGGAGTTGCCGATCTCGGCATCTTTCCGGTCCTGGGCCAGCCGAATCTGAATATCAAGGTGGATCGCGCCAAGGCCGCGCGCTACGGGCTGAACTCTGGCGATGTGAACTCGATCGTTCAAGCGGCGATGGGCGGAGCGGTTGCGACATCGGTTCTGGAGGGCGACAGGCAGTTCGACTTGGTTGTCCGTTATACGCCGGAATATCGCGACAGCATTGAGACAATCCGCAAGATTAAAGTGGGCTATCAAACCGCGAGCGGCGCCAATGCCTACATTCCGTTGAGCGAACTGGCCACCATCACCCTGGATACGGGAGCTGCGTGGATTTATCACGAAGGCGTTCAGCGTTTCATCCCGGTGAAGTTCAGTGTGCGAGGCCGCGACCTGGGCGGCACCGTCGAGCAAGCTCAGCAGCGAATCGCAACGAACGTCAAGCTTCCGCCCGGATATCGGCTGATTTGGGCTGGAGAATTCGGAGATCTCCAGGAGGCCAAGAAACGCCTGGAGATAATTGTGCCGATCAGCCTGGTGCTGATCATCGGGCTGCTCTACACCTTGTTCAATAATTTGCGCGACTGTCTTTTGGCGCTCGCGGGCATCCCCGACGCGATAGTTGGCGGGATACTCGCACTGTATCTCTCCGGACTCAATTTCAGCATCTCTGCCGCTATCGGATTCGTCTCACTTTTCGGCGTGTCGGTTATGGACGGCATCCTGATGATTTCTTTTTACAACCAGGAAAGGCAACACGGCTTCGCGCCTGAGGAGGCGATGTTCCGCGCCGCTTCCACGCGGATGCGCCCGTTGCTTATGACGGCGCTGTCGGCCTCCATCGGCCTGCTACCCGCAGCAATTTCCACCGGCATTGGCAGCCAAGTGCAGCGTCCGCTCGCCACCGTGATCGTGGGCGGCATGCTGGTTGGTCCGATCATGCTGCTCGTGGCTGTGCCCGCGCTGAGGATGATATTTCTGGAGCCACACCATCGCACGCCGTCAGGAGCATCAAAGTGAAGACCGTGGGCCTGATTTTTCTGGCGTTCGGATCGGCCGCATCGGCGGTCGGTGCAGCTGGCGCGGGCCAATCTGTTGCGGCATCTCAGCAAGCACCTTCTCGGAGTGCCGCGAATGCAGCGGGCAATCATTCGCGTGACGCCGAACATGCCGCGCCGGCTGCTGACGGGGCACACGTTGGCAAGCCTTCTGAAGATCAACAAAACCGCCGCAAGGTTTCTGGCAACAAGCCATCGACTAGCAACACGAGCCCAAGCAAAGCGAATCACCGCAACGAGGTTTCGAGCGGGCGTGCACGCACCGCATCGGGGAATCCCGAAAATTCTAATCGTCCTGCTTCAGCCAAATCCGCGGGAGCCGCACAGAACGGATTAGCGCGAAATGAAACCGTCAATCGTGCAGCTTCGAATCGCGCGTCAGGTGGCGTCAGGGCCGCCGTGCCATCGCTCAGCCATGCGCGACATCGCGGGCCTAACCCCGCGATCGTTGGTGGAGTGGGAAATTCAAATACCAGAAATACCGCGGCGCTCGACGGCACGCATATGAACCGCAGGCGTATCGGGAACTGATTCGCATGGTGCTTACTCACAAATCGCCGTTCGTCTCCATCATCGCGGGTTCCCTTCTGTTGTTCGCGGCAGGTTGCGCGGTCGGGCCTAACTTTAGGCAGCCTGCCACTCCCAATGTCACCGGCTACACGCCGGCTCCGATTTCGACTATCAGCAGCACGGCCAACGTCACTGGCGGAGAAGCGCAACAGCTTGTTGATGGGCGCGACATTCCGGGAGAGTGGTGGACGCTGTTTCACTCGCAGCCGCTCAACGACTTGATCGAACGCTCGCTCCAAGCCAATCCAAATCTTAAGGCGGCGCAGGCTGCTTTGATGGTCGCGAGAGAGAACGTGCTGGCGCAACGCGGAGCTTACTATCCCAGCGTGGCCGGCGGCTTCTCGGCAACGCGGGCGAAATCGTCCAGCAACGTATCGCCAGTAACCAACACGAACGCGCTCAATTACAGCTTCTACACGCCGGAGGTCAGCGTCTCGTTTGTGCCCGACGTTTTTGGCCTGAACCGGCGAACCGTGGAGTCGCTGCAGGCGCAGGATCAACAGGCGCGCTTTGCGCTCGCCGCAACGAACATCACTTTAAGCGCGAACGTCGCCGGCGGAGCCATTCAAGAAGCTTCGCTGCGGGCGCAGATTGCTGCAACACACGAATTGATCACTATTAATACGGATGAGCTGGAGATTTTGCGCCATCAGTTTGCGAACGGATATGTGAGCCGGCTCGACGTCGCGGCGCAGGAATCGCAGCTCGCGCAAGTTGCAGCTACACTGCCGCCGCTGTTGAAGCAGTTGGCGCAACAGCATGACTTGCTTGCAGCGTTATCGGGCGGTTTTCCGAACCAGGATTTGCCTGAAAAGTTTGAGCTTTCCAGTCTGCAATTGCCGCAGGAATTGCCGCTGAGCCTTCCTTCGCAGCTGGTGGAGCAGCGTCCGGATGTGCGTCAGGCGGAGGAGAACCTGCATTCGGCGAGCGCGCAGATTGGAGTGGCGATCGCGAATCGGCTGCCAAATTTTGCGCTGACCGCCGACGCCGGCAGTATGGCGGTCGTGCTCGGGCATCTATTCGAACCAGGCACGGGTTTCTGGGACGTAGGCGCGAGCGTCGCGCAACCCATTTTTGATGGCGGCACGCTGCTGCACCGCGAGCGCGCCGCGAAAGCTGCTTATACTGAAGCCTCTGAACAGTATCGCAGCACCGTGCTCACAGCATTTCAGAATGTGGCGGACACGCTGAATGCGTTGCAACAGGACGCCGACGCGTTGAAGGCCGCGGCAGCAGAAAAAGATGCCGCCGCTGTGACGCTGGAGCTGTCAAAGAAGCAGTATCAATCCGGCTACGCAAATTACCTAGCGCTTTTGAGCGCCGAGCAAGCGTACCAGCAAGCCGTGATCAATCTCGTTCAGGCCGAGGCGAATCGTTATGCCGACACCGCTGCGCTCTTTCAAGCCCTCGGCGGCGGGTGGTGGAACCGCGCCGACATTCCCAAGAGCTAGTCACGAGGCGAGAATCGTCGGCCCGCGTGCAGAATTGCAAAATCGCGACGGCGATCGAACTTGGGGATGATACTTATGATGGAGGGTGAGCTGCGAGAGCCTGGATCTTGCGATAGTTTTCCGTGTCACGAGCTGCCTGCTCGGTCTTGCCCTGCCGTCGGTGAATTTGAGCCAAGACCAAATAGGCCTGCCCGGCAAGCGAAGTATCCTTCTCCAGCTCGATCACGCGCTTGAGCGCATGCTCGGCGGCATTGGGATCACTAATGGCCGCCGCTTTGCCCAAGGCGTACAGCGTTTCCGGCATATCGGGGCTTAGCGAATCAGACCGCTTTAGCTCGTCAGTTGCTTCCTTCATCTTTCCCTGCTGCAGCAACGCATTTCCCAAGCGATAGGCGGCCTCCGCGCTTCCGGGCTGCAATCGCGCTTCTGCGCGAAATTGTTCTTCCGCCTTCGCCCATTCGGAACCGGCGGCGAAGACTTGTCCAAGCTCAAGCCGCAAGCCCGGCAAATCGGGCCGCATGGCGATGGCCTGTTCATATTCCTTCGCAGCCTGCGGAAGCATCTTCATTTCGTAATCGGTTTGACCGACAGCCTGATGTCCTCTCGCAGAATCCGGATCGACGGAACGCAAGCGGTCCAACGATTGCCCTGCGAGCGCTGTCGCGGCGCGGCTGAGATAAAAGAGAAGATCCGGATCGTCTGGGGATTTCGCGAGAGCCGCTTGCAGATTCGCGACTGCTTCAGCCGCTTGGCCGGCTTGTAGTTGTGCAATTCCCAGAGCTGCGGGGTCATGAATCATTTTCAAATGAGGAACGGCGTCGGACGCGTAGCCCTGCGCCAGAAGCGCGTATCCGAGCAACTGATGGACGGCCGGGGAATCCGGACTCAATTCGGCCGCGTGCTTCAGGGGAGGAACGGCCGCAGCGTAGTCATGCTCCTTCATGTATGCGTCGCCCAACCGGAGGAAGACGATTGCAGAGTTGGGTGCCAGTTCCGCAGCCTTGCGAAACGCAGCGACGGCCTGGTCGAACGCGCCGCGATTTTCAGCGTCCATGCCGGATTGCAGCAGGGGGAGCGCATCGGGGGGGACGGAAGGCTCCGCCGATTGCGGTGGCAAGAGAAAGCACATCCACAGCAGCGCGTGAATCATGGTTGCACCGATTCCTCAATCACGATGAATTGATCGGACTTTATGCCGTGCAAGACCTGACGAATGCCAGAGGGCCAGCGAACTTCGATGTCTGCCGTCTCCGCGGAGCCAAGGCCAAAATGCAAACGTTTGTCGTTAGACGAGAGATAGCTTCCCGCAGCCGTCGCGAAGCGAGTCTGACCATTGACTTGAACGCGAGCACCGAAACCGTCGCGATTGCTGCGTTTTCCGCGCAGCGTGATTGTCAGCCAGTGAAATTGGCCGCGGCGATTGAAATAAAACTGCGGGGATTCGCCAAGAGAAGTCGCAACAACGTCCATCCAGCCGTCGTTGTTCAAATCACCGAACGCCGCACCGCGACCGGCCACGGGCACGTCCGATCCGGCGTCGGCTCGTTCGAAACGACCCGCGCGGTTCATGGCTAGCAAGGGAGGTTCGCGGTAGCGCAGCGAGTCATCGTAAATCTGAACGTTATCGAAGACGTGACCCTGGACAATAAATGCATCCTTCCAGCCGTCGTTATCAAAATCCTCCAGTCCGACTCCCCAGCCCGAAGCACTTCCCGAGAGCACGCCCAACCCCGCTTCCAATTCCTGCGCGCTGAACGAGCCGCGGCCGTCGTTATGAAAGAGGACGTAGGGATCGTGAGGAAGCTGGGTGACGAGAAGGTCGGGAAGGCCATCGTTGTCATAGTCCTGAAAAACCACGCCCATGCCCGAGGGCATTCTCCCGCTCTCGGAAAGAGCTGCACCCGAATCCAAACCACATTCTGTAAAAGTGCCGTTCCCATTGTTGTGAAAAAGAAACTGATCGCTGACGTCGTTGGCCACAAAAACGTCTGTGTATCCGTCGCCGTCATAGTCCGCAAACGCCACTCCGAGGCCATGGCCCTTCTTCGCGGCAATGCCAGAAGAGATGCTCACATCCTCAAACGTGCCGTCTCCGCGATTGTGGTAGAGGATGTTTGTGATGGCAGGAAAGTCGCCTGGCGGGCAATATGTGGGTTTTTCCGAGCCGCACGTTTTGCTTTTCTCGACGCTCCAATCGAGATAGCGGGTAACAAACAAATCCAGTCTGCCGTCGTTATCGTAATCGAAGAATCCCGCGGAAACAGACCAGCCGCCTGCCGCGACGCCAGCTTTCGCGGTAACATCGGTAAAAGTGCCGTCGCCATTGTTGTGATACAAAATATTTTTTCCGAAGTTCGTCACGTAGATATCGGGAAAGCCGTCATTGTCGTAATCCCCGATTGCGACTCCCATCCCGTAGTTTGAGTTGCCAGCATCCGCGAGGCCAGCCAGCTCGGTGACATCGGTGAAGCTGCCATCCGGATTCTGACGGTACAGACGATTCCAATAGGCGGGATTTCGGCGATCGAAGTTGATGGGAGTGGCCATAATGTCGCGGACATGCCCACCGTTCGCAAAGAAAATGTCCAGCAAACCGTCGTTGTTGTAATCCAGGAGGCCCACGCCACCGGGCATGGTTTCAATCAGATACTTGCGAGAAGTTGGCGAGTTACGGAGAACAAAATCAACACCCTTCAAAGTCTTCACTTGGAACACTGGGGCGGTCTTGGGGTCTGCCCCTTGAGCATCCAGAACGCTGCCGAGTTCAAGCGCACCGAGAGAAAACAGGAAAGACAAAAGCTCTCTTCTGGTCATTCATCTTCCTGACAATTCGAGATCGCGTGGCGGCCGCAGCTCGCGCGGGGAAAAATCCTTCGCGCGATCCAGCCGCGTTGCCCGGCTCTGAGCTTCTCACTTCGAATTCCGAATTTCTAGCTCGCCGTTCTGCGATCCGCCCTGGATCTGCTGGCTCAGTTATTGCCTGGTCGTATTGTTCGAAGATACCGAGGGGGTTGGATTTATGTCCGCGATGTGCGCAAGCGCGGTGCTGATCAGACCGTTGTACTCTTCAAGCTTTTGGCTCTGGTACTTTTTGTCCTGATTCATGGTCGCAAATGCGGGCGAAGTCTCTGTAGCATGCATGGCGTCGATGATTTTGGCTAAGCCGGCAAGTTTCGCTGAGAGGCCGCTCACTTCTGCAAACGCCGTCTCCGGATGATAGCTAATGCGGTCTCCCGTCTGCATAGCGTCAATCAATGGATCGGGAGAGCCGGCCGCGGGCCACGCAGCATTCAAGATGTCATAGGCCTCGCGAAGCCGCGTCAGCTTGCCCGGAAGGCCGTCGAGCATCGAACGATTGCGCGCCAGTTGGGGACTGATTCGGACTTTGATTGTGACCGCATCGCCGGTGTTGAATCTGCGCGTCGTAATCACGGTTGTGAGTGTGTTGCCTTCAAAGCGCCATCCAGGTCCGCCCGTGCCTTTGGAGCGCGCCAGGGATTCCTGGTTGACACTCACTGCAGATGGCGGCCAACTCCCCGGGAGGCGAAGTTCGTACGCCCGTTCGTCTGGCATACCGGAGTAATGACCCGAGGTGGGCGCGACGCTCACCGTAAGCACGGTGCCGTCGGCGTTCACCGTTGCCTGAATCGGGGTCCACGCGCATTCTCCGCGCTCGTAGCCGGTTGTGTCCCTCGCATCTTCATACAGACGATATTTCGAAGCCTGTCCGTTTGGTACCGGGAACACGGTGAGGATGAGAGGGTCCACCGGTTTCTCGCCGGTATAGTTCATCGGCGGTTGCATGGGAATAATGCTTCCACCCTTCACATACACGGGGATCTGGCTGATCGAAAATTCGCGCTCTAGGGTGACGGGGCCGTGAAAGCTTGCGCCGCTATCCCGTTCGAACCAGTCGCCGGGTGGCAGCCATACCGGGACCTTCGCGAGCTGCGAATCCTTTGCGACTGGCTGCGTCACCGGGTCGGCGAGCATGCTATCGCCAAACATATATTCATTTTTTGCGGCATAGGCCTGCGGCGCGTCCGGCCAGTCATAGTAAAGCGGATGCAGAAGCGCAAGACCGGTGTCGTATGTTTTCCTGGCCTCGGTGTAGATATAGGGCTGCAGAGCATAGCGACGCGCGAAGGACTCCCGCATCAAGTCCGCATACGGCTCGGGGTAGGCCCAGATACGCCGCTCCGCGTCGGGATTTTTGGTCGTGTGGGTTCGCAGAATCGGACTAAGACTTCCCCACTGAATCCAGCGCAAGTAGAGTTCCGGTTCGATGGCACCGGGCATGTGGCCGCCAATGTCATGGCTCCAATACGCGTAGCCGACGTTGGCAGCGGTGGCTGTGAAGTACGGCTGAAATGCGAGCGAATCCCACACAGAAATAGTGTCGCCGGAAAATCCGATCTGATAGCGGTGATTTCCCAGGCCGCCCCAGCGGTGGAAGAGCAACGCCCGTTTGCCTTGGCGCTGCTGGTCGGTGAAAAAGACGTAGTTGATCCACCATGTGGGATTCAGCCCGGTGATTTTCGTGGTGTCCTCTTGCTGCCAGTCGAGCCAGAAAAAGTTGACTCCCTGTTGCTCGAGCGGGTGAATCATGTCGTTCATGTAGTTCGTTGCAAATTTCTTTTCCGTGATATCGAACGGAACATATTGCTTGGTCGCTGGATCAATCCCCATCGCGCGAGCCATCTCCGGGTAGTGATCCTCCCAGGGCTGCACTCCTGAGGCCGGGTGAACATTAACCGTGGCCTTGAGACCTTGTTGGTGTATGCCCTTTAGAAATTGATCCGGATCGGGGAAGAGTAGCTTGTTCCAGGAGTAGCCCGTCCAGCCAAGTCTGTGGCCGGAGGCATCCTGTGCGCTGTTTCCCGCGACCTCGTTGAAGGTGGGATGCCAATCAATATCAATCACGAGGACGTCAAGAGGAGTGTCGTGTTGATGAAATCCTTGGATCAGCTGGTTGAATTGCTGGTCGGTATAAGCCCAGTATCGCGACCACCAGGTTCCGAATGCAAAGCGGGGTGGCAGCGGAATTTTTCCTGCCACGCGCGTGTAATCGTAGAGAGCGAGTTTGTAGTCGTGGCCGTAGCCGAAGAAGTACCAATCTTGACGCTCTCCCGCCGGCCGCGCCGTGACCCATGGCCAAGGGCTGCGTTCACCTGCCGTGAAGGAAAAATCGTCAGAGTCAAAAAGCTGCCGCGTACTGTCGTCCACAACGGTCCAGCCATCGCGCGAGATGAGCCCTGGTTCCAGCTGAACATCGGAGCCTTGGACTCTGTCGAGCGTGCGCGTGGTACCGAGCAGGTTGCCGGTATCGGCCGTACCGGGCTTCCATACGATCTCTTTCCCGTTCAGGCTGAAAGTGATAGCGAGATTCTCTGGGCCGAGTTTGCCATCTGAGTTTCCCGGCGAGTAAACCAACTTGAGCGCGCTGGTTTGAATTACTGTCGGTCCTCCATCGGGCGCCGATACGTTCGTGAATTCTGGGACGGGGAGCCGACGATTCAGAAAGACGAGCGAAGCGTGATCCTCAAACTTGCCGTCCGCGGCCCACTCCATGCGAATCAGTTGCGGCGTCAAAATGGTGAAACGTGCACGCCCGGTCGTGACGACAGCGCGCGGGTCGGCGACAGGGTCATAATCGCCTGGAGTATCTGCGGCTGCAACAGGGGTGTGGAAGAGAGTCAGCGCCGCCATTGCCACCACGAACAAGCCGCGACGAAGGCTGCGAAGCAAATCCGTTGTGAGCATCTGTGGGCCCCATGTCTTCATAGTGTGACAGGATCACCGAGTTGTTTCTGAGCCGGGATCCATCCGTATAGAGTTCTGGCACAGTGCCCATCGCTTCCCCGACGATTGAAAAATCCTGGTCGCCCCAAGACGAAGCGCCTGGCAGGCTGGGTGTCGAGCCGCGACTGGGGGACAGTCGCCGGCACCTGCCAGGCTTTCGCGTCCCGGGTGGCGGGAGATGGAGTCGCACCAGGCGTCAGAAGTAGAATTTCGCAGCCACCTGAGCGGTTCGAGCTTGGTACGCTGAAGTTATCCTCCCGAAATTACCGGAGCTGACGTCGCCCAGATTTGTGTCCGGTTGGAAGAAGTCCGGATGATTGAGCGCGTTAAACATCTCGAATCGGAATTGCAGGCGCTTACCCTCGGCGAAATCCCAGTATTTTTGAATGGCCATGTCCCAATCGAAGTAGCTGGGCCCATGAAGATTCGAGAAGAACCTGGGAGCGTCTCCGAACGTGAAGTTGGTAGGTTGCGAAAACGCGTTCGGATTAATCCAGTTGCTAATCGATTGATTGGCTGGGATCGCGTTCACACCTGGCACGATATTGGGGCGCTGGTTAAAACCGAACCCGACGTTGTTCGAGGCTGGTTGGATGGAAAGAGGCAATCCCGATTCCGCAGTGAGGATTCCGCTCCACGCCCAACCGCCCAGAACCGCGTTCATCGGCGCGCTCCAATCGGAGCCAAATCGTTTACCCTTGCCCACCGGCAATTCGTAGATGTACGAGGCCACGAACCTGTGGGGGACATTGCTCGCATCAACGGAATAGTCGGCAGCGAGGTTGTATGAATTCAGGTTGCTGGTCCCACTGCCTGGGAACGCCCAACCGGCAGCTCCTTGCACGTCATCCCTGAACTTCGAATAGGTGTAGGAAAGGTTGAGGTCCAGGCCAGAGTGCCAGCGGTGCGTGTAGGTCACCTGCAGTGCATCGTAGGACGAGGTACCGACGGTAGGCCCGCCCTCGAATACGCTGCAGTATTCAGGAAATGGAGCCAGCGATTGCGCCACGGTAATCGTGGGATTGTTGAGGCCGCAGCTGCTTGACGTTATGTGGCCAAAGAAGGGGTTGGGTACGGCATTGAACAGGGTGTTCCCCTGAGCCAGATTTCCCGGCGACATCTGATCCCACTGCAAACCGGTTGCGAGCAAGTTCGTACCATGATTGCCGACGTAGCTGACGTCCAGCATGTCGTTGGGGGTAAACGAGTACTGACCGCCAGCCATCCACTGCTCCACATACGGGGTTTTCCTGTTGTTGTTCACTGCGGCGGCCCCAAAGCCGACGTCCTGCAATCCTCCCGCGGAATTGCCAGTGGGCAGCCTTTCCGTAGTGAATGCGGGACCACAGGGCGCGAATATACCGGGAGCAGTTTCACAATTGGCGTTTACATTTCCGCTTAGAGTGGAGGCGGGATTTAGACCGTTGTTTAGAGTTGTGTTCCAAGGTGTTTGCTGCGAGAACCCGTCATTGGGACCTTGGCCGTAGAAGTTCGGCACGTAAAAGATCCCATAACCGCCGCGGATCACAAGGTTCTTGGCGGCCTCAATAGCAACCGAGATGCGCGGAGCAACATTGCCGTACGGAGTGTTGTAAAGACCTGAGTTGTTGGGCGAGTTGAAAATAATCTCACCAGGAACGAAAGCACCAACCTGGGCGCTTATGGGGTTCTCCGCTGTAAAGCTAAAGTAGTTTTGCGCATTGTGACGTTCGGTTGGCGCGGTTTGGATTTCGTAGCGGAGCCCCAGGTTCAAAGTAACTCTGGGCGTCACCTTCCAGCCGTCCTGAATATACCAACCGAGGAAGTGCTTATCCGTGGCGGGAAATGCTTGAAACAGCGTGCAAAGTTGGCACGAAGTACCGTTGTCCCCGCTGCCCACTCCCAGCAGGAAAGATGCGAATCCGCTTCCGGTGCTTCCTATTGCGTTATTCGGATCCGGTCCCTCCGTGGAGGCGGTTTGGAAGTTGAGCGCCGTTTGCCCGAAGTGACCGCCGTCAATCCGCAGCCACACGTCCGTGAAGCCAAAAGCCAATTCGTGCCTGCCCTCCATTTTCGTGAAATCAACCGAGCTGGTCCAGAATGTTTGCGGCACGATGTAACTGTTGTTCCCGCCAACCGCTCCCAGGGGGGCATAATTCCCACCACCACTAAAGGAGATCTGCGGGAAAGCCGGGGCAATCCCGTCAATGAATGTCGGGAACCCGAGACTCGACGTCGCGAAGCCCAAACCCTGCCCGGTTGCCTGCTCGACGTGGCGATTTACGCCGAAATTCAAGTTCATGGTAAATGTGGGATTGAAAATATGGTTCAGGCCAACGTTGACGCTGTAGCGATTGTTGGGATTGAGCAGTCCCGGTCCCGCCGGATCATCGGGTCCGTAGAAGTCGGGCGTGTTTGTTTTCGTTTGGAACTTCTGCGAAAAGCGCGCATAGAGCCGGTTGCTCTCGTCCACGTTGTAGTCCACGCGGCCCGAGTACTCGTTCGAGTGTTCTGCGGCAGCTCCCGTCGGCGCAAAATTGGTTCCCGTCGATCCCGTTCCAGTTGGCGTAGGCCAAAAGTTCGCAGCCGCGATATTACCCGCGATCGTGTCCATGAGTGCCGCGGGAATCTTGTTCGTGACACCTAGCCCGGTCGAGATGTTGCCGGAAATCGGGTCTCGAATGAATTCCGTGGTGCCGCCGCAAGTTACATGATTCCCGGTGACGGGATCCGTCCCTCCGCAGGTAACTTGGCGCGTGCTGAACGGGTTGTAGATCTCGCCAGCAAGGACTGGCCGTCCGAGATAGTCGGTCCCAACCTGCGCTCCCAACAACGCCGAGAAGTCTCCGGTCCTTTCCGCGGAGGTAGGCAGTGTGTAATTGTTTGTTGACGGCGTGGACTGCCTCTCGCCTTCGTAGTAGGCAAAGAAAAAGAGTTTGTCCTTCTTGATGGGGCCGCCGATCGTCCCGCCAAACTGATTGCGATTGAATGACGGTTGGGCTCCATTATTGAAATAGTATCTAGCGTCCATGCCGCTGTTCGCGTAAAACTCCCAAGCGTCTCCGTGGAAACCGTTACTTCCCGATTTGGTCACGATGTTCACTACGTTGCCGCTGCTCCAGCCATACTGGGCCGTGAACGCGTTCGTCATAATTTTCATTTCCTGCACGTCGTCCACTGACGGAACGTAGATGACCCCTCCCCAATCAACACGCGTATCCCAAGTTCCGTCTAACAGATATTCCGCGGTGCCAAAGAAGGTGCCGCCGAAATTCAGAAACGAGATATCCTGATCGGCAGTTTGAGCCAGACCCGGCGCTCCCACCACCTGCTGTTCCGCGGCGTTGTTGACCGAAGAATTGATCAGCGTCAAACTGATGACGCTGCGAAAGTTCAGCGGAAGGCCTTCAGCGAATCGAGACGATAGGTCCTCCGAAATATTCGCGTTCTCCGTGTTCAGAAGTGGCGCCTGCGACGTGACTTTGACGGTTTCGGTCAGCGCCCCGACGGTCAGGCTTACCTGCTGCTCAACATTCTGGCCGGCCGCCAAAGTAATTCCCTCTTGTGTGTACTGCTTGAATCCAGGAGCTCTCGTCTCCAAGGCATAGACACCCGGAGGCAGGAACGTAAAACTGTAAAGGCCGGAATCTCCGGTCGAAGACGTGCGCGTAAGGCCGAGCTCGGCGCTGGTGACGGTCACCGTCGCACCACTGACAGCCAACCCTGCAGGATCCGTGACGCGGCCGCTCAGCGTGGCCGTAAATGCGGCGGACGACTGACCGTAGACCGGTTTGCAGCAGAGGAATAGAACCACCAGAGCGCTAAGTAACAACCCAAGTTGCCGTGAACGTTCTCTGCCTGACATTCGGAAATCCCTCCTCGAAATTCTGGCTGACGCCAGGACTCCACCCCGTACGGCTCGATCAACTGGCCAAGCTTTGCTGTCCCTTGACCACCGCACATGCGTCTTCAAATTTTGCGTGAAAGCACCGGGACACGGTGCGCTGCACTGGCCAGAGTTATAGAGAGTCGCGTGCAAGCTGGCAATGGTTTTCAGGTAAAGGAACGGGGATAAGAGCGATAAGGCCATTAATTGGCGCTTATCGTACTGAATTCTCACAACTTGCAAAGCGAGCCGTAATGACCGAAAAGTGGCGCGCGCGCACCTTTTAGATTGCACGCTCGTCTAAAGCGCAGTAACATCCATCGAAATCAACTTTGCATTGCTAGAACTAGTCGTGGTGTGGGTCGATTTGACCGCATGGCGACGCACGTCACCGGGGGGTGGGGTGGTTTACGTTGCAACCAGAGCAAGTAACGGAAAACTGGACACCGTGTAGCGAAGTCGAAAGAGGCGCCGTTGAACAGCAACTCGAATTGCTGCTCGCTTCACCCTTATTCCATTCCAGCAAAAGATACCCGAGGTTCCTGAGATTTGTGGTGGCGCGAGCACTGGCCGGCCAGACCGACCAACTCAAAGAACGCATCCTCGGCGTGGAGATCTTCGACCGGCCAGCCGATTACGACACGAACACGGACCCAATCGTTCGAGTGACTGCGGCGGAAATCCGCAAGCGCATCGAACACTACTATCAAGACCCCAAGCGTAAATACGAAATTCGCATGATCTTGCCTGCGGGATCCTACGCCCCGCAGTTTTACTGGCCGGGCCATCCCAGCGGTCCTCCGGCGGTAACTTCTCTGGAATTGCCAAGCGACGCTGCGGATGCCGTCAAATCCCAACTCGCCGCGACGCTGCCGGTTGTTCCACCATCGAAGCGTACTTTCATGGCACGCAGGATGCCGGCATTCGCAGTGGTTGCGCTGACGCTGATGATTGCTGCGGCGGCGTTATGGCATGTGTCCCGCCCGCCGGTGTTGAGACAGTTTTGGGAGCCATTCGTAAACTCCCCGAATCCGGTGCTCATCTGCGTGGCAGACCAAAGCCAGTATTCCACGATACGCCTGCGCGACGCTGCCGATCCCTCGCACCAAATCACCTTGCCCGACAGCATGGTCGCGCTCATCATCGACGATGTAAGTCCCCTGGTGAACGTTGCAGCTCTGCTGCGCAGCTACGGCAAGACGTCCCGTGTGCTTGGTGAGTCAAACACGACGCTGACTGATTTACGCCGAGCCCCTTCGATATTTATTGGGGCGTTCGACAATAGCTGGACGTTGCGCATGACCTCCCCTTTGCGCTTCCACTTTGCGAACGATGCCGCGATGAACAAGTTGTGGATTGAGGATCGCGCCAATCCTGGAAATCACGATTGGATGATGGATCGTACGATTCAACAAACCGGAACCTACTCGGATTACGCCATCGTGGCGCGCTTTGTGGATCCCAACATCGAGCAATTGGTGGTCGTGGGCGCAGGCATCGGTCGCGGCGGCACGGTCGCTGCTGGAGAATTTCTGGTGGACGAGCAACGCATGGACGACATGCTGAAGCGAGTGCCCAGTGATTGGAAACGAAAGAACATCGAAATCGTTCTCGAAACGCAGGTCATTGGAGACCGTTCCGGCCCTCCCCGCGTCAGCGCGGTGTACGTTTGGTAGTCGGAGATCAGCGAGCGGACCAACACCGACAGCTTGAGGGCGAATTTGGAGGCGATCCCGGAGGAGCAACGTCGCCCGGTAGAAAGCGTTGAGGCTAGTATTTGGACCCAAGTTCAGGCAGCAGCGCATTCGTTATGAACAAGAGTGAATTGAAAATAGAGAAGTAAGTGGTCGGGGCGTGGAGATTTGATCTCCAGACCTCCTGCGCGCAAGGCAGACGTAGAAACACTATCTTGTTGCTCTGTCTAGCTTTGTTCTGTGTCATGTGGCATGTTTCTGGGCCCCGTTTGGCAGTCGTCGGACCCAACTCCAAGAGGGGCGCCCTTTTATATTGCGTCGCGTAACCCGACATCTTCTTTTGGCTCGATTCCAATTGTCCGGTTTGCGCAGCGTTAGCCGGGCACGCGGACTGGGTGAGGCCTCCGGCTGCCGTTCTGCCATCTTGATCCCACTGATATACTCAGGGCATGACGCATCGGAAATTTGAAGCATATCCGGAGAATGCACCCGGAGCATTCTATGTGGAAAAGGACCTGTGCATTACGTGCAGGGTTCCGGAATTAGCCGCGCCCGATTTGATCGGATTCTACGAGGACCCGTCAGGAACCAACCGCAAGAGCCATTGTTACTTCAAGAAACAACCTACAAGTGCCTCCGAACTAGAGCGGGCGATTAAGGCGGTGAGTGTAAGCTGCTGCGGCGCTTATCACTACGCAGGAACGGACGTCTCAGTGAAAGAAAAACTGAGCGTCGCTGGTCAAGCCGAAGCCATCGACCACGTTTAGTTCAGACCGCAATGTGAGATGTCCGGTTCCAGCTGCAGGCATGTGGATCACTTCCGTCTAGCCCGTCGCTCGTTTTGCCCGGAATCGCCCCATCCGACGATAGCTACTCTATTTAGGAACCTATCCCTTATCGAACAGTTTTACCGCGGCGGGAGTGGGACACTACTCGTGCATAACAGGGGGTTACTGTGACGAGAAATACAGTTCCACCAGTGGGCGGCAGCGAATCCCCTCCCACTGCCAGCGGCGCGGAGTCCGTAGCCGATATTCTTGAGCAGGAACTCGACCGTACCATTCATGAGTGGATAGCGCTCGTCGAGAAAGAACCTGATCTAATTCGCATCCCGTTGAATTTCGAAGAACGCACCGGCCATCTTCCGAAACTTCTCCATGACGTAATTGCTAGGCTGCGTCTCGACAAAGGATCCAAAGCCCCGATTTCGGTAGCCGCGAGCCGCCACGGAGAGCTTCGACGCAAGCAGGGCTACACCGCGGCGATGGTCGTGGACGAATCCCGAATCCTCCAGGTCTGCATTTTTTCGACGCTGCACAGGAATGAGCGTCGAGTGATATTCAACAGGCTGCTGCCGGACGTCGTGACCATCGCAGATGAGGTAGATGCGCAATTAAAGCAGCAAGTCCTCTGCTTCCTGCCTGTCGACGCACTGAGAACACGTGCTACGAACTGAATCTGGTGCCAGTGCCCCGATGAAAATGAAGAAACCCAACACGGAATCACCGCAGACCTTTCTCGATACTTCGGGAACGGCAAGGAAGGTCACTGTATTTGGGAAGGACGAGCAGATTTACAGTCAAGGTGACTCGGCCAAGAGCGTCATGTACATCCAAAAGGGCAACGTAAAATCCTCCGTGGTCAGCGCGTCGGGCAAGGTGGCTGTGATCGCGATACTCGGTCCGAACGATTTTTTTGGCGAGGGCTGCATGGCGGGTCAGTCGGTCCGTGTGGGCTCGGCTACTGCCATCACGCCGACCACCCTTGTCGCCATCGACAAGAACGAATTGTCACAAATGCTCCGTACACAGGACAAATTATCGGACTCTTTTGTCGGGTATATCCTCAGTCACAAAAACCGAGTCGAGGAGGATTTGATCGATCAGCTCTTCAATTCGTCCGAGAAGCGGCTCGCCCGAGCGCTGCTTGTGCTCGGCCGGTACGGAAGAGTGCAGCATCAGCCGGACAACGAACTGCCGGTGGTTTCGCAAGAGACTTTGTCCGAAATTATCGGCACCACGCGGTCTCGCGTGAATTTCTTCATGAACAAATTCCGGAAACTCGGTTTCGTCGAATACCACAACCGTAGAATCAAGATTAACAAGTCTTTGCTGACATTCGTACTGGACGAGTAGCACGGTGATGTCTTGTCAAGAACGGTGTTCGCTTTCAACGCTCACACTGACGGCGAACACCTGCCCGCGATTTCCGATGATAAGGGCGATTGAACTGTTGATCGTTCCCAAAGTTCTGATTGGTTCTCGGACATATAGCCGCCTAGTACTCCGCCTGTTGCAGAGATGCCGGTTCCGCTTTAAGGACCGGGCTCGATTTCAATCACGTCGTTCACGGCCTCTCGGAATCGCTGTTTGCATCCTGGATATTTCTCGGTCGTCTGCACCGAAACGTGCCCGAGTAAGAACTGGATCTGCTCCAGCTCGCCACCGGCGCTGTGACAATGCCGAGCGCAAAATCTTCGCAAATCATGAGGCGCAAGCTTGGAAATCCCCAATTGTCCGGCGTACTGTTTTACAACGTGCCATACGACCTTCTCGGTCATTTCGGTACCCCATGGCATCCCCGTTCGACAGACGCGGCGAAAAACTCTACCCTCCGTCACGCGAGATGCCCGCAGCCAATCATCGATCGCCCGCTTGACCCAATCGGGAACGGGGACGGTTCGGATGTGGCCTCCCTTTCCAACCAAATCAATTATCGCCCAGTGCTCCTCGCGCCGCGGAAGCTGATCGAGCGTCAAATCCGTCAGTTCACTTCTTCGCACTCCACAACCCAGCAGAACCGCCAACAGGGTTCGGTCCCTCTTGCCCTGAAGCGTGCGGGTGTCGGGAACTTGCCAGAGAGAGCGTGCTTCGTTCACGGTCAACCAATTTCCTAAACGGATGCCCAATTTCTGCGACCCCTTGACCCGGCAAATACCTGCTGCTCATTCGGGACTCAATAAACCCGTATCTGCCGCCTCGTAAGCGAATCTGCGCACCGCGGCGAGCCTGACGTTGACCGTGGCCGAAGCCAATTGACGATCTTCCAGATGGATTCTGTAGCGTGTGACGACAGTTTTGTTGAAGGAGAGCCGAGGTTCAGAGCAATACCAGAGAACAAATTCATCAATCGCGTGTCGATAACTGCGCTGCGATTCAGGGGACCGCAGACTGGCGAGCACTGCTGATTTGGATTGTTCGAGATCGGGAAGCCCAAGCTTAGCTTTCAGGCAAGCAATTTTTCGCCGTTTGCTTTTTCTCATGGTTGGCCGCCTGCGAGCGGTTGCCATGAGATTGCGCCTGCCCTTAATAATTTGGGATGGCGACGAGGTGCGGCCTCTGACGAAACGGGACTTCAGATATTGGATGGCTAAGTCGACCAAAACCTCGCGCCGCGTTTAATCCGATCAATCTTGTCTTCAGCCAACCCAGCCAAGTCGCCTTCAACTAGCCATCCGTCGGAAAGCAATCTCGCGAATACGTCGAGCAGTACCGAATATCTGTAATCATAGAGCGCATCTACGGTTCGCCTACGCTGAGAGAGATAATCATGGACTCGCCAAATGTCGGACGGAGCCGCAGCATTTTCGATCATCTTCACTGCTTCGGCTTTGATGGATGCGCACTGCCTTTCAAAAGCCTGATCGAATGCTTTCCGTGCGACTTTCTTTTCGATTGGCGTCCAAGGGATATGCTCAATGAAATTATCGGGAGAACTCATGGATTTCCCTCCGCGACGTGACTGCGGCGTTCGTGGGTGAAGGGCAAGAACGCGGAAATAATAATCCTCAAGTCCCTCTTAGTTCAATCTAAACAGCGTTCAATCCTATTCGATAGATCCGCAGCCTGATCGGATTAGGTACTAGCCCGGTATATGTCCGAGAACTAACCAGTTGAGGGACTTGCGGCCTCTAGTTAACGCAGGCCAGCAGAATCGAGCCCTCGCACGATGAGCATGGTAGATATGAATGGATTCAATCGACGGAATCGCTCCAGTAGGGTTTCGTTTCAAAGGTAACGCCGACATTTTCATCCCGCTGGGTCAGAGCGATCCGCTAATCCTCAATGATCGCGCAAGCTATACCGGCATCTTGGCCATTAGGAGCCTAGAACCCCACGTAACGGTAGAGGCCGGCATCTCCATCGGAAATATCTATAACTATTACGAAGGTGAAGAATAGATAAACTTGAGCGTCATCCAGCCCTGCGAACCGCACATGGAAAAGCTGCGCAAGAAATTGCTGGGTTCGATGAAGGACTTCTTCGACCCGGCCCGAATTGCGGCATATGGCACACGTGATCCGGGAAATCGTCTACGACAACCGAAGAGGCGCATTCGCGGTCCAGACGTTCGAACATAACGCCAGAAAAAAAGGCGGCTCGCGAAGAGCCGCCTTTTCTAAAGTGGAGACGGTCCGGTCAGAACATGAACTTGCCCGTGATTTGGGCAATTCTCTGATCCGTGGCGGCGGCCGCGAACGCTCCGTAGGGCGACGTCGGCGTGAACTGCATGAAGGCTACCTTGCCAAAGAAAGGTGCGTTAGTGTTCGGATAAGGCGAACCATAATTCGCATGGTTGAACCAGTTGTAGGCACTCAAACCAATCTGGAACGTCATCCGCTCGGTGACTGCAAAATTCTTCTTTACGCTCAAGTCGCCGCCCAGGAATCCTGGACCACGAAATGCGTTACGCCCGACATCACCCATAAAGTCCGTGCTGGGCTGCACAAAATCCGCCGACGCAAAACACGCGGCCAGCACACAGGCTCGCCCGTTGCTGAAGTTCCTCTGAGTGAAGACCGGAAGCGGCTGCGCAAGGATGGTTGCACCAAATGAACTCGTGCCTCCCAGGTTGTTGCCCGCCAGCCCCGCAGTCGCTCCGCCATCGATGATGCTGAACGGGAATCCGGTCCGGTAGAACATGGTGCCGGCAACCATCCAGCCACCGATGGCTGCATTCACCAAGCGCTGCTCGCTCTTGAACGGCAGTTGGTAGATGTAGCTGCCCGATATCTGGTGCCGTGCATCGTTATCTCCTGAGGCGTATTGCGCGTGCAGATTGTAAGGATTCACCTGCGTAAGGATGCTGGTAATTTGGCTGAAGGGTTCTTCTGGCACGTTCGAGAGTTCGTCAAGCGCGTGAGAGAACGTATAGTTAAAGCGGCCGCTCAATCCATGCCACTCTTTTTCCTGGATCGAGAACGTAACGCCGTTGTAGTTCGACACTGCGCCGCTATACAGGTAGTCCACGCGGCCCACACGCGGGTCTAGAGCGGTTGCCGGAAGGTTTCCAAATCCAAAGCCGTTCAACGTGGGATTCAATACGATCCCGTCATACCCATGGTTGCCAACGTAATTGGCCGAGACCACGGTGCGTGCTCCGAACGTATGCTGTACTTCAAGATTCCACTCAACATACTTCGGATTCTGGAAGTTCCGGCTGACGTCATTCAGGTTTGGAACAGAAAGGGCGCCTTGCGCGTTGAGGCAACCTCCAAACGGCTGAGCTGCGCCCGCGTAGCCGCCACCGCTTGAACCTCCAGTCGTCAAACTCCCGCCGCTGTTGTAATTTGACAAAAAGGCGCCATTGCACTCCGTCACCAGGTTCACGCCGCTGCCCGGAAATGCAGTGGATCCCGGGGCCGCCAAATCGAACGCCACGCTTCCCGTCGGCACATTGAACAAGTTTACCTGCGGGAAATTCGTGTCAAACAGGCTCAAAAGACCGCCGGGATAAAGGTCGGTGAACAGGCCCACGCCCCCGCGAATGACCGTATTTTGGCCGATTGGGCTCCAGGCGAGCCCGAGCCTTGGCTCGAAAACAACCTTTTCGATACCCGGAATAATCGTCTTGTTGCCGGTTACGAACGATTCGTCGTACGGAATCGTCTCTCCGTGCGCCGAGTCATTAAACGACGTAACGGGCAGGCTCGCGCAACTGGACTGGCATATGCCGCCCGAGTTGCGGTCGGCCCTCAGCGTCATCGTCAGCTTTAGCTTGGAGTTGACACGATACTCGTCCTGGAAGTAGAAGCCGACGCTATAGAGGGCGACGGGTTGTTCGATCCGGGAGGCAAAGTTGTAAAGTACGCTGCCGCAGCCAAGCTGCCCACCGACGCCCGTACTACAGCCTGCAGGAGCAACTTGATCATTCGCAAAACCAAACAAGGTGACGTCGACCTCAGGATACTGTGTGTTTTCGGCCGCCGTATAGTCCGAAATGTCGGCTCGCTTGAAGTTCACACCCATCTTGAAATTGTGGTTTCCGCGCGTCACCGACAAGTCGTCGACCAACTGCCACTGCTCCACATGGCGGCCTTGCGGGGTTTGGAAACTCGCGGCGAATCCGTTGGGATTGCCGGAGCCGGTGCCCAGTGGCGTCAATGCACCATCCACTAGAAATTCAAGGTTACCCGGAAAAAGGCCCAGCGCCGACGCCGGGTTCAAATTGCCGAAAACCGCCTGGTAGTACAAATCGGAGAAGATGAAGTTGTTCACAACTGTCGGTGTGAAGATGTGCGTGTAATTCAACTGGCCTTCGTCCTGAGGCTGAATGCTCGAATTGTTAAACGTAGGGTTAATCGGGTCGGTATAGGTTGGCTGCACTCCCCGATCAAATTTGACCCGCCCGAAAATCTTGTCGTTTTCCCCTAAATTGTAGTCGACCCGTCCGCTCAGCAACCATTCCTTGTTTCCGCTGGATACGGACTCCGTAAAGTTCTCGGTGCAGGCGCCACCGGTGGACCCTGGCGCAGTTACGAATCCCGGGCAGCTGCTGGCATTTGGTTTTGCGTTGCCGACCCCGGGGGCGCCGTTATACAGACTGAATACGTTCTTGTAGAACGCCTGCGTCGCCGCATCCCCAGGGACATTACCCTGCACGAAGCTTTCAAACGCTGGCGTGGGCACGCTGACATTCTCGATTGAACCAAAGATGTACCGAATTCCTTCCGTATTCACGAAGAAGTACGCTTTGTCTTTTTTTATAGGGCCGCCGATGTTTGCAGCCCATTGGTTATTGTTTTCGAATGGTCTCGTATTAGGCGAGCCTTGGTTAAGCTCGGTGGCTTTGTTGAGCGGATCGTTGGCAGTGAGCGCCCGGCCTGTCCAGTTGTAAACCGCGTCGCCGTGAAAAGTGTTGCCGCCGGATTTCGTGCTGTAATCGATTTGAGCGCCGGCCTGACGGCCATATTGTCCGGTGTAACCGTTGCTCACCACCGCAACTTCCTGAAGTTCATTGCCGCCCAGCAGCAAATTGCTCGAACCTGAATTGTTCAAGTTCAAGAACGGATCATTGTAGTCATTGCCATTGACGGTAAAGAGGTTGGAGGTGCCTGGCAGACCGAAGGCGCTGAAGTTGCCGTAGCCGCCGCCTGTCGCGTTGTTCATGGTGATGCCCGGCGCGGTTTGGGCCACGTAGGTAATGTCGCCGCCAGGGTTCGGGATATTCTGAATCTGGTTCGTATCGAAATTCGAGGAGATGTTCGCGTCTTCGGTTTGCAGCAACGCGCCTCGCTCCGTGACCGTAATGGTTTCCGAAGTAGCGCCAACTTCCAGCTTGACGTTGGCCAGCGCGGTTTGCCCGAGAAGAACTTCGACTGTCTCACTCACTTGCTTAAAGCCAGTTAGCGACACCGATACGACGTATATACCCGGCTTGAGTAGCGTGAACTGATAGGCGCCCGTCGGGCCTGTGGTCGCAGATAGGACCTCACTTGTGGACTGGTTTCTTAAGCTCACCGCGGCACCCGCAATTACCGAACCTGAAGGATCGGTCACAATTCCAGTCAGTCCCCCTGTGATCACGCTCTGCGCCGACACCAGAGTCGGTAACAAGAGCAGCAAAGCTATAAACGAAACCGCAAGTCGGAGGTACTTCTCAAATCGCAATCGCATTTTTCAACTCCAGTCTTCTGTCAAATTTTCGGAGACCGCTAATCGATGGGTTAACCTCACACGCCAACGCGTACAGCACCTTCATCTCCGTTCTTTGGGCCAAATAAGTTGTTTGCTAAGGGTCGGTTACAAGAATGCGGAAGGATAAGATATGTTTGACTCCATAAAAGGTGATGGGCACGTCCGATTATCCGGAAAGATACTTGAGTGAAATGACTGCGCTGTGTGCTTATCAGGAGTTAGTCTTCGGATGTAAGCGGGTCGGCATGGTGGCTGCGCCGCAGCGCCAGGTGTACGCTTCTCCCAGACATGTTCCGAATACACGTTTTGCGCTCTTTAGCGCCCGCAATCTCGACGTTAATGATGATCCCTGCGGCGGCAAGCTCGACCGCCGGTAAAGGCATTTGGTCGAAGAAGGGAGTGGCTTTCTTCGCGGGCTGCGGCCGACCGTTTAAGGAATGCAAGCCGCTGCGAATACTTTCGCCGGACGGCAAAAGCGTAGTCGCGGTTACTTACGTTACAAATCCCGAATTCGCCGACGTCGAAACTGCTTCGTTGGAAGTGACGACGCTCGGAAAAGTCAGAGGTCACGTCCAGCCAGTCGCGAGCGTCGGGAATGAAGTCGTTTGGTCTCCCGATTCAAAGGCTTTTTTCATCAGCGGTAACAACAACGCCAACGGTTCGGATGATTTCGCCGTTTTCTTTCTGGACGAGCCTGCTCTCGGAGCTAGGAGTATCAAACAGGATGTCGAAAAGGACATGGTGCGGAGTTTCCCGCCGTGCCAAGCCGCCCCACCGCCGATTTCGAATTGCGCTGAGGTTGCCGAAGACCCAGACTTCGCTGGTGTTCTCGCAATAGATTGGAATGGGGATTCCGCTCGAATCGTTGTGATAGCCGAAGTGACGTGCAGCTCTTCAATGGGCGGAATCATGTGTCAGGTCCTTGGGTACGAACTGGACGCTAGGAGCGGCAGAATCCTACGCCGGATGGAACCGAAGGAGTTTGCTAGAAGCTGGCAACACAGTATGGCTTGGAAGTTCCGCATTCCCGACCCTCCCGCGTTCCTGGCCAACACTCAGTGAAATTTTGATTTTCTATCGAGGGCGCGTGAAAGTCCGTCCAAGTGGATTTCAGGCAATTTGACTTTTCCAGTTACGACTATTCGGGCAGACCTAGCCGTTAAAGAGCCTTTTCTCCGACAATGCTCCGAGGCGTGATCAGGCCCACGTGATCGATCCCCGCTCCGCGCATCAAATCAATCGCACGTGCCACCTGTGCGAACGAGACTTCTTCGTCACCTTTCAAGAAGGCCACCTTATCGGCGCGATCCTTGAAAATATCGGAAAGGTGGGTGCCAAGAGCGTCCCAGTCGCACTGGTCCTGGTTAATCATGAGCTTTCCGTCTTGCATCACCTGAACCACAATGATGCGAGGATCGACTGGCTCGGGTTTCGATTGCGGCGTTGGAACGAGGACGGGCAATCCAGTGGGTACACTCGGCATGATCACCATGAAGATGATGATCAACACCAACAGCACGTCGATCAACGGAACAATGTTGGGATCCGATACCGGTCCGCGTTTACCTCCACCAACTGCGATTCCCATGATTTAGGGCTCCTGATCGCATGCGCCGCCATGCCAATCCACGCTGCACGGCGGAGGTGACAGCGGTGCATTTTTGTTCGCCTGTTTTTTTGACACCACTGCCCATAAGTTTGTGCCTAAAGGATGAGTTATCGGAAAGAAAGGCCAGACCCTCCGGCAAGTTTCCGGTTACGCGACTCTCCAGGAACTTGTCTGATAAGCTCTCGGGAATCAACAAATAATTCCGGACAAGTTACTGGCACTAGCGACGCGTCGAAGACGCTGTCCGGGCTTATCGGGACCTGACACTTTCGGCGTCCTCGGATGACGCGCCACACCCAAACGATGGTTTTCGCGCTGGCCAAACTCCTGTAACATGTCCAACGAACAGTGACAGGAGGAATAGCCGATGAAGACGAATAGCATACGTCTACTTGCTCTACGCATCGTAGCCGCCGGTATTTTGGTTACAGCAGCGCACGCGCAGGACATGCCAAAGCAGGGTGCGGCGCCAAAGCCGGCGCCGAGCGCGTCCGAAGCCGTGCTCGCACAGTGGAATGACATCGGACGCAAACTGATCGCGATGGCGGAAGATTTCCCTGATGACAAGTACGATTTCAAGCCGACTCCCGCGGTGGGGACTTTTGCCCAGCGACTGATCCACGCTGCACACGCGAACGAGTTTTTCATTAATGCACTGCAGGGTCAGAAGATGCCTGACATGGCCGATCCCAAACGCGACCAATTCAAAACTAAATCTGACGTGGTCGTATTCGTGAAGAAATCATTTGCAGACGGGGCCGCGGCGATCAAAGCCAAAGGCGATAAGGGCATGTCCGACCTGGTGGTGGATCCGTTCGAAAATGAACAGGCACGAATCAGCGATTTCGCCTATGGCTTCGTCGAGCATTCAGGAGAGATCTACGGCCAGCTCACGGTTTATTACCGCGTGGCAGGCTTGGTGCCGCCCGAGTCGCGCCCGAAGAAGTAGTGCAACAAAACGCGATTACCGGTGCGGTTCGTTGCGGCGCCCAAGTTACCGGTAACGACAAATCAGGAGTTAGGTCGAAGTTATGCTGTCAATCCAGACCGGAAGCTTTCCATCGCAGGGCCTACCCGGTAGGTCCGATGCCAGCGGCGTCCGTCACGGACTCTCGTTAACCTTGCCAGAACTCATCGTCGTTATCTCAGCCTTGAAGTCTGGCGGCACTACGAAAGTTTCGGGGTTTGGTTCTTCTTCATGGAAGCTCAAGACGGTCATAAAATCCAATGACTCAACTTCGGGTTTTCGAACGATCTGCCTAAGCGTCAGAGCGCATTCCTGTGAGATCCACAGCTCTGTGTCATGCTCCGTCACGGGCTTGGCGGGATCATTTGTTCGTGCCGGCTGCACGAGTCTAAAGCCATGAGATCGAACTCCCGCAATTTCCTTTAGTCCCAGATCCTGGTTTTGGACGTTCGCAAATTGATGGAATAGATCATCGCGATAAGGGATCACAGCAGGTTGCGCCGCTGCCGGCTTCGTTATCTCCGTTACTGCCACTTTGTGATGGTCCGGATTAACCAGGAACGTCCGGTTGGTATTGCAGTCCATCAATTGAATGTAGTGACTTATTTCGTTTTCCGGCAAAGCAAAATCGAGATCGCCGATTTCTACTTTTTTCCGAGTCTCTTGCTGATCTATTTTGGAAAATAAATGCGTCTCGATCCGAATTCGGCCCTCGCCGTCTCTACTGATCTTTTCCTTATAAACATCGACTCGATCCATTCCTGACGATCGCGCGCGGATCTGGACGTCGAGGCGCCCGCCGACGAACGCCTTTCCCTGGAGCACTCCGATGTTAAAAAATTCCGCCATCGTCGAATTACGACATTGCCCGAGCGATGGCGAACAATCGAATAGCCCTAAGATAACGAGGGTGACCGTGGCGAAGCACAAAGCTATCCGCAGGGATTTAGAAAGCGACAAGATGAGAAAACCTGTTTGCATGCTGTGTTTCCTGCGCCCCTAGCGCGAGCTGCGTGCCGAGGCCCAGCTTTTATTGTACAACCATCAAATTCAGATGATAACGCTCTTACTGGAGAAGGGAAATCCCAGTTTCCGATTTCGCGATTCAACATAAAAGGGCGGCCCCTCTGGAGTACCCGCGATGGAGTCACGCCCGGGCCAATTTGCCAACTCTTACAGCGTAGCTATCTGCCGCCGCTTCAAATCCGCCATTTTCGCTAGCGATGTTTTCACGAAACTTTTTATCGAGCGAATTGAGCAGCAGCGAATCGATGGCCTTCAATTTGCTCTGCCGAAGCAGCCTTTCCCGTTGGAATGGCTCACCAAACAAAGAGCACGCCTCCTGAATTGCCGCCGCAACGATGCCCGTACCTGGACCCGCGACCCTAGCCTCGAGATCGATCTGCCCGAAAGCAAAACCTGGCGCGGAGCCTAATAGTTACAGTCTAGTACCTAAACGACTATATTTCGTCTCAGTTTTGATACTTGACAAAACTTTACCTAACGGCTAGCTTATGCCGCGCTAAGGAGCTGCCGGTCGCGGCTTGGCTGGCGCTCCTGTTCTCACGCCTACACCCAAAGTTGTACAGGGAGAGTCCCGTGCGCACCTTGAACCGTATTCTGCTGGCACACGCCTGCGCGGTCGTACTGTTTTTTGCTGCGGCAACTTGCTCACGGGCCCAATCGTCCGATAGCGCGTCTGCGCCAACGGCACCAGCGTCGCCGCTGACCAAGCCGTCCGCAGCGCAGCACTATGGTGATCTGCCTCTGGCTTTCGAACCAAATCGCGGGCAGGCCGGCGATCCGGTTCAGTTCCTGTCACACTCGACCGGCCAGTTGCTTCTGCTGGAGCAGAATCAAGCGGTGCTGCGCGTGGTGGCCAAGCCGCGCGCGAAGGATGGCAAGAATCCCGCCGGCCAGCGATCCGACGAACTCAAGATTCGCTTTGCGAACGCCAATCCGACCGCGGAAATCCTGCCGCTCGGTATTCAGCCGGGCAAGAGCAACTATTTTCTGGGCAACGATCCCGCGAAATGGCGGACGAACGTCGAGAACTACTCGCAGGTTCGCTACAAGTCTTTGTACCCGGGCGTCGATCTGTTTTTCTACGGCAACCAGCGCATGCTCGAACACGATTTCATCGTGCAACCGGGAGCGGACTATCGTGCCATCGCGCTCGACATCAGCGGCAGCCGGAAAATCCGCAAGAATGCCGACGGCAGCGTAATCATTGAAGTTCTCAGCGGCAGCGGTACCGTGCGTTTTTCGGCCCCGCGAATTTATCAAGTCCGCGACGGCCAGGATATCGACGTCAGCGGCGGTTACCGGCTAAAGAAAAACGAGCTGGCCTTTAACATCGGTTCCTATGACAAAAAGCTTCCGCTGATCATCGACCCGGTGCTCAGTTATTCGACTTACGTGGCTGGAAGCTCGACCGATGCTGCCGCAGGCATCGCGCTCGATTCGGCGGGCAACACCTACATCACCGGCTATACCTTCTCCACCGATTTCCCGACGGCGAACGCGTATCAGGCGGCGTGCGACAGCTGTGGCAATGGTCCGGATGTGTTTGTGACCAAGCTGAACGCCACCGGCACCGCGTTGGTTTATTCGACCTATCTGGGTGGATCGAATTACGATCAGTCGAGTTCCATCGCGGTGGACGGCGCAGGCGATGCGATCGTGACTGGTTGGACCTCTTCCACCGATTTTCCAACCAAGAACCCGGTAGAGACCTTGACGAATCCGCAGCCCGAAGGCTTCGTTACCTCGCTCTCACCAACCGGGTCTGCGCTGAATTTTTCCACCTACTTGGGCGGCTCGAGCGGATCGTACGGTTCCAGAGTCACGACAGATGCCGCCAATAATGTCTATGTTTCCGGCCAAACCGACTCAAGCGATTTCCCGGTCACGCCTCCGACAAACGTCATCGGCGTTCCCCCGACATACGCGACCGACGCTCTGTTCGTCGCCAAGTTCACGTCTGCCGGTGCATTGACCTTCGCCACCACGATTGGCGCCGATCCTCAACAGCAACTTCAGGGAACCTCAGTGTACTTCCCTGCGAATGCGACGGCCATCGCAGTTGATTCGAATGGCGATGTCTACTTGGCCGGTGCGGCGAGTTTGGGACTGCTCGTTACGCCCGGCGCATATCAATCCACCTACACCGGCCCTCAACCGTACTGCGGCAGCTGCACCATGGGTTTTGCCAGCGAACTCAAACCCGATGGTTCGGCGCTAATCTTTTCGACGTATCTCGGAGGGTCGCAGGGAGACCAGGTGACTGGTTTGGCCCTCGATTCCAGCCAGAACCTGTACATGACGGGCAACACTACTTCGATGGACTTTCCCACCACGCCCGGCGCGTTCGACACGACTTTTCCAAGCAGTCAACCGAGCGGCCAAACGTTCGTAACGGAAATGAATCCGACCGGCACCGCGCTGGTTTATTCCACCTTTCTGGGTGGTCCGACTTACGCATATCAGACTTACGCTACAGGAATTGCGCTCGATGGCGCGGGGAACGCCGTGGTGACTGGCTACACGGCCAGCTCAGGATTTCCGCTGTTGAACCCGCTGCAGAGCACGATTGCGCCCGGGCAATACGGGAATGGTAGTTCAACCTACGTAACCAAATTCAATTCGACCGGAACGGGGCTGCTGTTCTCTACGCTGTTTTCCGGATCGATCGCGACTCAGGCTGCCGGAGTCGCGATAAATCCCGCAACTCCGAGCGACATTTACATTACGGGGACGAGTTACGACGTTGATCTCCCGACTACCAAAGGCGCTTTTCAGACCTCCGTGACGCCGCCACCGCCGTACGACGAAATCGGACACGCGTTTGTTACCAAGTTCGATCTGAGCGTGGCGGCGCCCGGGGCCTGCCCCAGTCCGGCTTCGCTCCAGTTCTATTCGGAAGTGAATAAGAATTCTCCGCCGTCGGTTATTACGCTGACGAACTGCGGGAATGCACCGCTAAATGTTACGCATCTCGCCGTCACTGGCCCATTCAAGCAAACGAATACCTGCCAGACTGCGGTTGCGCCGGGGTTGTCGTGCACCGTGAGTGTTGTTTTCCGAGGTACGGCGCGAGGCACGTTCACCGGAACTCTGACCATTTCGGACAATGCGCCGATTACCCCATTGGTTTTGCAAATGTCCGGACAGGCGGTCGCACCGGTAGTGCAGTTCGAGAATAATCCGCTGCACGTCGATGACCAGCTGGTGGGACAGACTGGTTTGCCCGCTGCAGAACTCATTTTCAATCAGGGAGATTATCAGTTACAGATTTCGGCGGTGACGATCGACGACGTGGCGGATTTCACCGTGAACAAGAAAGGCTGCAACGCCGCGGTGCAGCCGCAACAAGCGTGCGTCATCTACGTCACTTTCCATCCTACCGTCGCCGGACCGATTACTGGAACCTTAACCTTCACCGACAACGCGCTGGATAGTCCGGAGACCGTGACCGTCATGGGCAACGGCCTCACCGCCTATCCGGTTCCCTCGACCACCGGAGTCAGCCCGAATGCGATTCTGCAAGGATCTCCGGCGCAAGCCATCACGGTCTTCGGCACCGGATTCTTCCAGACCTCGCGGATCAGCGTTCAGGGCACGCAACTCGCGACGACCTATCTTGGTGAAACGGCGCTATCCGCCAAGGTTCCAGTCGGCAAACTGAAAAACCTGGGGGAACTTCTCGTTCAGGTAGTCACACCGGCGCCGGGCGGCGGAATTTCGAACAGCACGCCGATTTCGGTGTATCAGGACCTGCCGATCAATGCCAACGGCTTGGTCTACGAACCCTACACTCAGCAGCTTTATGCTTCGATTGGCTCGTACGCAACGGTAAATCCCAACACCATCGTCAGCATCGATCCGGTAACGCAGGCGATGGGCACACCGATCGCCGTGGGTGGCGGACCTAACCATTTGGGTCTTTCCAGCGACGGCACGCTGCTGTACGCCGGGTTGGATCAAGCCGATACCGTTCAGCAAGTCAAAATCCGCAGCGGCAAACTGGGTACGTCCGTATCTCTGGCGGCGCTATCAACAGGCTATCCGGAGACCGCATCTTTCATCGACGTGGTGCCCGGCAAGCCGCAGCAATATGTCACTAGCCTGGGTACGCAGTACGGTCAGGCCGGCGTGGGTTTGGTGGAAAACGGAAGTCTTGTGTCCACGCTGGGCCAATACCCGGTTCAAGTAAACGTCTCCAGTCTCTGCTTCCTTTCCGATCCCAAAACCTTTTACGGCTCGAACGGCCAACAGCTTTTGAGAATGGTTATTCAGGAAAAAACATATCTGGAAGTGAACGTCGATTCGTCCGCGCCCCAGGGCTTTGCCAGCCAGTTCAACTGCGACGGCAAGTACATCTACACCTCGTCAGGGTTGGTGTTTGATCCGGTCGCGAATCAGACGATCGGAACCTACATGTTCCCGCAGGGAGGCTCTTTCTATGACTTTCTTCCTGACTCGGCCGTCGGACTCAGCTACGGCCTTGGGTACGGAGCGGGCGGCATCTTGGTATTTGACCAGAAATCGTTTGCTCAGGTGGGCTCGATCCCGCTGCCGTCGAACATCACAACTGCAACCGCGCTGTTGCGCTGGGGCGCCGATGGTTTCGCGCTGCTCTACCAGAACTACCAGACCAACACGAACGATTTGGTTTTGCTGCGCAGCAGCCAGACTCAGCCCTCGGTGGGACCGAATCCGATTCCGGTGGCGATGTCAGCCATTCCCGCAGTTAAAGCTGGAAATGGGAATTTCCAATTGACGGTGGAGGGCAGCGGGTTTGTTCCGGGCGCAGTCGTGCGCTGGAACGGAGCGGACCGCACCACGATCTTCCAAAGCGACAGCGTCTTGATCGCTGATATTCCGGCGTCGGACGTGGCCGCTGCGGGAACCGTAGCAGTCACGGTATTCAACCCGCCGCAAGGTGGCGGGACTTCGAAGAAGGTGAACTACGTGATCGCGGCAAAATAGTCCTCGCAACTTGCAGTTTGGAACTCGCGGGCAGCGCAGCTCGATTCGCTGCCCGCGAGCGCTTTTTGCCTTGGATTTCTAGATTCGCCCATCCATCCTGTTTTTGAAAGAATGGAGCTTTTGATTCTTCTTCCGCGGCGTCGCTATTAATTCGCATCCTCCTGCACGCGAATCGCCATCAGCGTGACGTCATCTCGCTGCGAGCCGCCACCCAACCATTCCAGCGATCTATCGGGTCGCACAAACACTAATACTTGGGGACCAAGGACGAGGCCCAACATCGTCTCCCAGACCACGACCGGCACTCGAACGGTGCCGTAGCGAATTTCCGCCAGCAGTGAGGCCGCGACGGCAATCGCCATTACCGCAGGTACAGGATGAGTGCTGATGTCCACTTCGGTCACCTGTTCGAGGGTTGGATACGACACCCACACTAGCGCCAAACGACTACCGAATCATACTGATTCGGTGAGTGAACGATGGCGGATTGCTCTAGAACGGACCTAGTCTGGTAAACGCATAAACCGGTTTCGAGCAGCCGCTGCAGCCCCATCAGCACTGGCATATCGACATTTCCTACATCAACCGGAGCGGCACCTTCTAGTACTTGTGCAGCAATCTGTATGGATTCAGTCGTTTCCTCGTGCATTGGGATCTGCGTGAGTCTATGCGAGAAACCGATGTCGAAGTGATCCTGCAGCGAGCCAAGGAGAAGTACCTGGAAGCCAAGCCGCGAATCGTCTCCGACAATGGCCCCCAGTTCATCGCTCCCGACTTCAAAGAGTTCATTCGCATCTCGGGCATGAGGCACGTCCGAACCTCCCCTAATTACCCACAGTCGGACGGCAAGATTGAGCGCTGGCACAAGTCGTTGAAAGGCGAGTGCATTCGGCCGGGAACGCCGCTGTCGCTGGAAGATACACGGCGCCTGGTAGAGGGTTTTGTCAGGCATTACAACAACGTTCGCCTGAACATTGCCATCGGCTACATCACTCCAAAGGACATGCTCGCCGGCCACCAGCAGGAGATTCAAGCCGAGCGGGATCGGGGGTTGGACGCGACGAAGGAACGGCGGAAAAATCGCCGCCAGGGGGCGGCGTGATGGATGAAACGGATTGCTCCCGTTAGCCGACAATGCAGAATCAACACAGCGGCAAGGCCAAGCATATTGTCAACGAAGCGAATCGCCGTGCTTCGGTGAGGAGCCCGTGCATCTCGGTACGCGCGCGGCGGTGGACCAGGTCCTCTAGCGTTCAGCAAGGAGCGGCTCACTGATAGGCGCGCCGGCCGGCGATGGTTGTTTTGCCGGGAGGAGTGCAAGCAGCGTGACTCCAATCACGCCAAAGATCACAATGTCCTGGGGGCTATCTTTCCTGTGCATCCCGTGCGCCACGGCCTGCGCCGACATGATTGTCATCGTGAACCCATGGGCAAGGCTTGACCATGCCCCATAGGCGATCATCAAGCGATGCTTGGCCGGCTGATTAACGGCCACCAACAGACAGACCCCAAGCGCCGTGTTAAGGCTCAGGAACATCGGCATGACGTCACTATGCCCGCTAAGCCACCTAGAGTGCCACAGGTCGTCGACCAGGAGATAGCCCCAAAAGCAATAAAACAAGCCCACCAACACCAACACTACCTGTAAGGCGCGCTCACGTTTCATACCGTCCTCCGTTTTGTGCGATGCGAGGTTATTACCACCTTTTTTACTTCAGATTGTGCGATTGTCAGCTGTGATGCGTGCGATACTGGAACCCTGCGAGCATCCGCAGTGTGAGCAGAATGCTTCTCCCCCTCGAATAGGCTTGCCACAGGAACTGCAAGGCCCAAGGAGAGGCCCTCGGAACACAAAATAAAGGATGAATCCAATCAAATTGGGTATGAGGAAAGCGGCAATCACCCAGGCCCAAGCGGGCATTTGACGCCTTTTTGCGTCCCCATAAATATATCCGAGGGCAAGGAAAAACGCCGCGGTGAAGACGCCAAACGTCAAGCCAAACCAAAGCGCTTCTGGCATGGGACTGAGAAATCCTTTGGAAGCAAGTAAGGAACGACCCTGGCTGGAAGCAAAATAGACCACCCAAATCGGGATCGCCAGTGCTGCTATGACCATTGCAGACCTGGGTAGAACGTTCCGTCTTGCGGTTCCCAACAAGACAGCCGCAACTACAAGCCCGGCCAAAAACGCTATCAAAAGCACCGCCGATTGCTGTGTCATGCAACACCTCTATTCTCACCAGGCGCCGCGAGCAGACGTACGGCCGAGCAAAAAGATGGCAGCAGCCAAAAGACGAGCACGCCTCCCTGGACTTGAGCAGTGTCGAAATGCATTGGGACCGTCAGAAGCTTGGCCACCTGGTAGACAAGTGCCGATCCCACAATTGACATCGAGAGCGCTGCAGCAAATGCAGCCCAGACCTTGAATTGCACGTTGTGCTGGCGCATTGTCTCGGTATGATGCGCAAGAATCTCACGGACCTGGGCATTCGAATCCGGTTCACTGGTAAAGGTGAATTCCCGCAACCCCCGAATCGTACGCATAGTTAGCTCGAGGTATCGCTTGCAGCCATCACAGTTGCGGATGTGATCATGGATGAGCTGTCTTTCGCCCTCTGAAACCTCTTCTACGAAAGACCTGTCGATAAGCTCGCGAAATCTCTTGTCACCCTCCATGCGAATCACCCTCCTCAAATGCGGATCTCAGTGCTGCAAGACCGCGATAGATTCTGGACGTCACCGTTGTAGTAGGGGCGCCCAAGACCTGAGCCATCTCCGCAAGAGACAGGTCTTCTTGAAACCTCAGCAGCAAAGCCTCGCGATACAGCGGTGGCAGAATCTGCAGCCGGCCGGCCAGACGCATTGCGTCTTCGCTTCGGGCCGCGGCTTCGAATGGGGAAGGATCGGAAGAGGGTAACAGCAGCA